>JACCDZ010314650.1_pt1 | contig 23885 bp, 27 predicted proteins | sample 7449551 | NCBI WGS metagenome assembly JACCDZ01 (sample SAMN15323452, study PRJNA562643) | freshwater metagenome | isolation source: river surface water | place: USA:Blue River Watershed | collected 2017-08-18 | reverse complement strand
TTTTTCGCAGACATTATTTCAATTTATTTAATAGTTCAGGTATTTTTTTGATATTGGCTAATTGTTTCAATTTTTCTCTGGATTCTTCTATTGGTGTGCCAAAATACGATTTTCCACCTTCAATAGATTTGGTTACACCAGTTTGTCCCATTACAACAGCTTTCGCTCCGATTGTTATTCCGCTAGTGGTTCCTACTTGTCCCCAAAGCGTTACTTCATCTTCAATAATGACACATCCTGCAATTCCTGTTTGCGAAGCAATTAAACATTTTTTTCCAATTACGGTATCATGACCAACATGTACTTGGTTGTCTAATTTACTTCCTTCTCCAATAGTAGTATCTCCTGTAACTCCTTTGTCAATAGTACAAAGCGCACCAATACCTACATTATTCTCAATAACCACTCTTCCTCCCGAAAGCAATTGATCAAAACCTTCTGGACGTTTTTTGTAATAAAAAGCATCTCCCCCAATCACTGTCCCAGCATGAATAATCACATGGTCACCAATTATGGTATGATCATAAATAGCAACATTGGAATGAATTAAACAATTATTTCCAATAACCACATTATTTCCAATGAAAGTATTGGGTTGAATTATCGTTCCGTGACCAATTTTTGCCGAAGGCGAAATAGACACATTTGAGGATTGAAAAGGCATAAAATGTCTTGTCAATAGATTAAAATCTCTGAACGGATCATCCGAAATTAATAAAGCTTTGCCTTCTGGACAATCCACTTCTTTATTAATTAAAATAATAGTGGCATTGGATTGCAATGCTTTGTCATAATATTTTGGATGGTCTACAAAGACAATATCTCCTGGCTCAACTACATGGATTTCATTCATACCCAAAACAGGAAAATTCGCATCACCCACAAAATTACAGTGAATTAAGTCGGCAATTTCTTTTAGAGTTTGAGTGGTAGAAAATTTCATGTAGTATTAATTTAAAAAAAATAAAGGTTGATAGTCCAGAGACAACCAACCTTTTGCAATTAATTTATTTATTCTTTTACACGTTCCATATAAGAACCTGTAGCCGTATCGATTTTAATTTTGTCTCCTTCGTTAATAAATAAAGGAACGTTTACTGAAGCTCCAGTTTCAACTGTCGCTGATTTAGTAGCATTAGTTGCTGTATTTCCTTTTACACCTGGCTCAGCATAAGTCACTTCTAAAATGATAGAAGCCGGCATATCTACAGAAAGCGGCGCTTCAGTTTCAGCATTAATCTGGATCATTACATTAGTTCCTTCTTTCAATAAATCTGGATTATCTAATACATTTTTATTTAAGGTAATTTGTTCAAAAGACTCATTATTCATGAAATGAAAATCGTCTCCTTCAGCATATAGATATTGAAATGTATGTGTTTCTACACGAACTTCATCGATTTTATGCCCAGCCGAGAAGGTATTGTCTAATACTTTTCCGTTTGTTAATGACTTTAATTTTGTTCTTACAAAAGCAGGACCTTTACCTGGTTTTACGTGAAGAAATTCAATGATTTTATAAATATCATTATTGTATTTGATACATAAACCGTTTCTAATATCCGATGTACTTGCCATTTTAAATTGTATTTGTTGTTTTATCTAATTTTATTAATAATTGCCACTATAGCCTTTCATTACCCCTCTAGAAGAATTTCGAATAAAATCTAAGATCTCATCACGTTCTGGAGTTGCCTCCATTTCGGCTTCGATAATGCCAATAGCTTGAGTAGTGTTGTAATTTTTTTGATATAGAATACGATAAATATCCTGGATTTCTCTAATTTTTTCTGTTGTAAATCCTCTTCGTCTTAATCCGATAGAATTGATACCCACATAAGACAAAGGCTCTTTTGCTGCTTTTGTAAAAGGTGGAACATCTTTTCTTACCAATGAACCTCCAGAAATCATTGCATGATCACCAATATGAATGAATTGATGAACGGCTGCCAATCCACCAATGACAGCATAATTACCTACAATAACATGCCCTGCCAAAGCAACGCCATTTACAATGATGGCATTGTTTCCAACAACACAATCGTGAGCAATATGTGCATAAGCCATTACTAAACAATTATCACCAATGACTGTTTGCCCAGACGCAACAGTACCTCTATTGATGGTAACACATTCTCTAATGGTACAATTATCTCCTATAATCGCTAAGGAATCTTCGCCTCCAAATTTCAAATCTTGAGGCACAGCTGAGATAACTGCTCCAGGGAAAATATTACAATTTTTTCCAATTCTGGCACCTTCCATAATGGTTACATTGGAACCAATCCAAGTACCATCACCAATCACTACATTGTTATGAATAGTTGTAAAGGGTTCAATAACCACATTTTTGGCAATTTTTGCGCCAGGATGAACGTATGCTAACGGTTGATTCATCTGTTTTATTTTATAATTTCTATTAACTAGAAAATTCGCAGTAAAACTACTGCGAATTTTCTAAATCTTATTGTTTTCTTGCAATTTGCGCCATTAATTCTGCTTCTGCTACTAGTTTACCATTAGCGTAAGCATTGGCCTGCATATGACAAATCCCTCTTCGTATTGGAGTAATCAAGTCACATTTAAAAATCAAGGTATCACCAGGTAATACTTTATGTTTGAATTTGACATTGTCCATTTTCATGAAATATGTCAAATAATTTTCTGGATCTGGAACAGTACTCAATACTAAAACTCCACCTGTTTGAGCCATCGCTTCTACAATCAAAACACCTGGCATAACTGGCGCTTCTGGAAAATGTCCTACGAAGAAATTCTCGTTCATAGTTACGTTTTTCATTCCTACCACATGATTTTCCGACATTTCGATAATTCTATCAATCAACAAAAATGGGGGTCTGTGTGGTAATGTTTCCATAATTTTATGAATGTCCATCAATGGTTCTTGATGTAAGTCATATGTTGGAACAAAATTACGTTGTTCAATTTTTATAATCTTAGCTAATTTTTTAGCAAATTGAGTATTTACAAAATGCCCTGGTTTGTTAGCGATTACTTTTCCTTGAATTCTAGTTCCAATTAAAGATAAATCACCCACTACATCGAGTAATTTATGTCTTGCTGCCTCGTTTGGGTAGTGTAAAGTAAGGTTGTCCAAAATCCCATTCGGTTTAACCGCTAATTCCTCTTTTCCAAATGCTTTTTTAAGATTTTCCATTGTGTCTGCCGAAATTTCTTTATCGACATATACAATGGCATTATTCAAATCACCACCTTTGATTAGTCCGTTATTTAACAACGATTCTAATTCGTGCAAAAAGCTAAAAGTTCTTGAATCTGAAAATTCCTCTTTGAATTCAGAAAGACATTTCATTGTAGCATTTTGAGTTCCTAAAATTTTAGTTCCAAAATCTACCATGGTAGTAATGCAATAATTATCACTAGGCATTACTAAAATTTCACTCCCTGTAGCTTCATCTGTGAAAGAAATAACTTCTTTTACTACATAAACATTACGTTTAGCCTGTTGTTCCTCAACTCCTGCTTTTTCGATAGCTTCAACAAAATATTTAGAAGAACCATCCATAATTGGTAATTCAGACGCGTTTAATTCAATAATAACGTTATCTAAATCACAACCTGTCAAGGCAGCTAAAACGTGTTCTGGAGTTTGGATTTGAACTCCTAATTTTTCTAAATTGGTGCCACGTTGTGTATTGACTACATAATTAGCATCAGCCTCAATTACTGGTTGTCCTTCCAGATCTACTCTAACAAAAGTAAAGCCATTATTTACTGGTGCAGGTTTAAAAGTCATAGTAACTTCTTTACCTGTGTGTAGTCCAACTCCTGTTAGCGAAATTTCTGTTTTGATGGTTTTCTGTTTAACCATTTTGTTTGTTTTTTTGGTTTAGTATTTCTTTTTTTAACTCTTCTAGTTCAGCGACAATTTTAGGTAAATTTTTAAAATGAACATAGGATTTCGAAAAATCAGAATAGCCAAAAGCAAGACTTCCTTGCATGATTTGCCCCTCTTTTACATTTTTAGTAATCCCCGATTTGGCTTTGATACCAACATTATCTCCCACCGTAATATGTCCTGCGAAACCTACTTGCCCTCCTATCATTCCATTTTTACCTATTTTGGTAGATCCTGCAATTCCAGTCTGAGCTGCAATTACCGTATTTTCTCCAATTTCAACATTGTGAGCAATTTGAATTTGGTTATCTAATTTAACCCCTTTTCGAATAATTGTTGAACCCATAGTGGCTCTGTCAATCGTGGTACAGGCGCCTATTTCAACATCATCTTCAATAACTACATTCCCTATTTGAGGAATTTTTTTGTAGGTTCCATCAGCATTAGGAGCAAACCCAAAACCATCAGATCCAATGATTGCTCCAGAATGAATGGTACAATTATTTCCAATTACTGTTTCTGAATAAATTTTTCCTCCTGCAAAAATGGTCACATTGTCACCAATCACAGCATTATCACCAACAAATGAATTGGGATATATTTTGACATTATTCCCTAAAATTACGTTTTTTCCAATATAGCTAAAACTTCCTAAATACAAATCAGCTCCATACTGAGCACTTTCGTCAATAAATGAAAGTGGTTCAATTCCGGTTTTATTCAATTTAACTTGATTGTAAAACTCTAATAATTTAGTGAAAGCACCATAAGCATCTTCTACCTTAATCAAAGTCGTTTTTAAATCAGCTTCTGGTACAAAGGTATTATTTACAATAGTAACAGACGCTTTTGTAGTATAGATGAAGCTTTGGTATTTTGGATTGGATAAAAAAGTTAATGATCCTTCTTGCCCCTCCTCTATTTTGGATAACGTAGAAACTTCGACATTAGGATTACCTACTACTTCTCCTTCTAAAATTTCCGCTATTTGATCTGCTGTAAACTTCATTTTAAAGGATTGTTATTTTAATAGGCATATAATGAAACCCACTTAATAAAGTGCTTTGAGTATATAATAAAGATAACTTTGTTTGTTTCATTCCGACAAAAATATAAAAAATAGATTGTATTACAGCGTTTTTACACCAGTTGTTTTGGAAAACATATGTAATCTTTAGTTACCAATTTTGATAATGATTTCAAATTCAATTGGTCTGATGCTTCTACTACATCTTCAATAGTTCTGTCTTTTTTCAGAATTCGAATTGGTTCAGCTTCTTTACTATACGCTTGATTTTTAATTTTTCCTTTAAAAATAAAATAATTCGTATCTGAAACAGATATGTTGTTTTCGGCTGCAAAACGTTCTTGTAAAGGCATTATTTCATCCAAAAGCAGTTTGTCTGTCACTACTTTAATCTTTGGTAGATCACGATTGATAATCATTTTACTCAATGAGGATAAAATAAAATCATCCTGCCGCTGCCAAGATTTTAAAGCACTAATGATGTCAAAGTCATCTAATTGAGAAAAAAGATCGAGTGTATTGGCATCAAAATTTTCTAGAGCAATTCGGTTTTGCATAAAAAACAACAACGGTTCACTACATGGTAATTCAACACCTTTCAATGTTAGTTCTTTAGCGCGTTTCAACACTTTGGTTAAAATTAATTCCGCAACCAAACTAGTTTTGTGTAAATACGCCTGCCAATACATTAACCGTCGTGACATCAAGAATTTCTCAACGGAATAAATTCCTTTTTCTTCGATAACCAAAACATCATCCACCACGTTCATCATTTGAATCAAACGTTCTGAATTGACGTTACCTTCTGCTACTCCCGAATAAAAACTATCGCGTTTTAAATAATCCATACGATCCATATCCAACTGACTTGAAATCAATTGCAACATGAATTTACGATGGTATTCTCCTTTAAAAACTTGAATAGCCAAACTCAATTGTCCGTTGAATTCTTCGTTCAGTTGATTCATAAAAAGTAATGAGATAGCTTCGTGATGCACATCTTCTACAATACTTTTTTCCATAGCATGTGAAAATGGTCCATGACCAATATCATGAAGTAATATGGCTATATACAAAGCATTTTCCTCTTCTTCAGAAACAGAAACGTCTTTAAATCTCAACACATCAACGGCTTTTTGCATCAAATGCATACAACCTAAAGCATGATGAAAGCGAGTGTGATTGGCACCTGGATAGACTAAATACGACAACCCCATTTGAGAAATGCGTCGCAAACGTTGAAAATAAGGATGCTGAATTAAATCGTAGATTAAAGCGTTAGGAATAGTAATGAATCCATAGATAGGATCATTGAATATTTTAAGTTTATTGATTTGGCTCACATTTTAGTGCTTTAGGGCAACAAATATAAGGAAAATTGATTTATATTTTGAATCGATTTTTTGCTTAAATTTGTTAGAGAGAGGGTATGAATTTAGAACTAAATTAGAAAAGAGATGGACAATCAAAAATTACAGAACGACAAGCTACATTTGATTAATTGGATTACTCAAATTCAAGATCATGCTTTGATAGAAAAAATTAAATCGTTGATGAGTGCTTCTAATGAAAATTTACAACTCACTAAAGAACAAGAATTAATTTTAGCTATCAAAAAAGGAAAAGAAATTGGCACTCAAAAAAATGTCGATGAACTCAGTATTGACTCTAAAACGGATTATGAATTATAAAATCAATTTTAATAAAAAAGGAGAGCATTGCTCTCCTTTTAGTTTTTTATAATCTTCTCAACCAAATGTTTCTGAATTGTGTTTTGCAACCGTGGTCTTGAAGTGAGATAACGTCTTCTCCATGAGATTCAGGATAATTATGCAATCCCATATACAATGTCAAACCATTGATAGTAGTGTTGTTTTGAACTACAACACCATTATGAAAAACGGTAATTCTTGCTGGAGCATCAATCAATCCATTCGCTTTGAAACGAGGTGCTGTATAAATTACATCATATACATTCCACTCTAATGGAGATTTCATAGCATTTACTAATGGTGGATGATCTTTATAAATACTTCCTGCTTGTCCATTGTTATAGGTTCTGTTGTTGTATGAATCTAACACTTGTAATTCATAACGGTTTTGCAAAAACACACCGCTATTTCCTCTCATTTGACCACCATCAACTACTTCATCTGGAGCACTCCATTCGATGTGCAATTGGCAATCTCCAAATTTCATTATAGTTTGAATATCCCCTGAATCTGGAACAACTTCAAAATAATCATTATTGACAATTTTCCATCCTGCTGGCTTGCTATTGTCTTTTTTATTCACCCATTGGTTTAAGTTTTTACCGTCAAATAAGACAATCGCATCCGAAGGCGCATCACCTATTTTTTTAGCTGGAGTAATTACTTTAACTTCTGGATTCCAAATCTCAGTCATTTCTGGTTTCATTGGCATTGGCGAAACCTCAGGGGGTGTGTTTACAAAAGCATGTTGTGCAAAAGACGCTGTAACTGAAAATACAGTCACTAATAAAGCGTTTTTAATTGTTTTAGTTTTCATAGTTTTTAGTTAATTTGATAAAGTATAAAAGTAGTAAATTCGTTTTGACAAGCAAGTTAAAGCGAATTATTTTTTTAAGTAGTGGAAAATTCTGTTTGTCACTATTTTAGCTTCAGTAATTTCAAAAAATTATATTTATTTTAGCAAAGCAACGTTTTAAAAACTGTAAATTGCCCTTCGGTAATAGATAATGCACTATGGAAGATACAATAAAGATCCTTTGGGTAGACGATGAAATAGACCTTTTAAAGCCTCATATTTTATTTTTAGAAAAGAAAAATTACAATGTAACTACTTGTAATAATGGCTTAGACGCCATTGGTATTTTTGAAAACAATAACTTTGATATAGTCTTTCTTGACGAAAATATGCCAGGTATGAGTGGTTTAGAAACGCTTTCAGAAATGAAAGAAAAAAAATCGTCTATACCGATAATTATGATTACCAAAAGCGAGGAAGAATACATCATGGAAGAAGCGATTGGTTCCAAAATTGCCGATTATCTCATTAAACCTGTAAATCCAAATCAGATTTTACTAAGCTTAAAAAAGAATCTAGACCATTCGCGTTTAATTTCTCAAAAAACAACCTTAGATTACCAGAAGGAATTTAGAAAAATCACCTTAGAAATGGCATCCGTCAATTCTTTTGAAGATTGGATTGAATTGTATAAAAAATTGATTTTTTGGGAATTACAACTCGAGAATATCAACGATGCTGGGATGAGTTCTATTTTGGAATCCCAAAAAACAGAAGCCAATTCTCAATTTGGAAAATGCATAGAACGCAATTAAGAAAATTGGTTTGAACCCAAAGCCAATCGTCCTGTTTTATCCCATACTTTATTTAAAGAATTAGTTGTTCCTGAAATTATAAAAAAAGACAAACCCGTACTTTTTATTGTAATTGATAATTTGCGTTATGATCAATGGGAAATCTTGGAAAACGTAGTAAGCAACCATTATAAATTAGAAAAAGAAGTGCCTTACTATGCTATTTTGCCTACTGCTACACAATATGCTCGGAATGCTATTTTCTCTGGTTTATTACCCGTAGAAATGGAAAAGCAATTTCCTGAATATTGGAAAAATGATACCGATGAAGGCGGAAAAAATATGTTTGAAGCCGAATTTTTAACTGCACAGTTAAAACGTCTTGGGTTGAATATCAAACAAGATTATTTCAAAATTACTAATCTAGCTAGCGGACGTAAATTAGTAGAGAATTTCAAATCGTTAAAAAACAACGATTTGGTTACGGTAGTTTATAATTTTGTCGATATGTTATCCCATGCTAAAACTGAAATGGAAGTAATTAAAGAATTAGCTCCTGACGATAAAGCATACCGTTCTCTAACCTTAAGTTGGTTTAAAAACTCGCCGCTTTTAGGTATAATTCAACAAGCTCAAAAAATGGGATTCAAGTTAATTATCACCACAGACCATGGTACTATTAATGTTAAAAATCCTTCAAAAGTAGTGGGTGATAAAAATACAAGTTTGAATTTACGTTATAAAACGGGTCGAAGTCTATCGTATGAAAATAAAGAGGTGTATGCAGTAAAAGATCCTAAAAAAATAGGGTTACCTAGTATCAATATGAGTAGTTCTTATATTTTTGCAAAAAATGATTTGTTCTTGGCGTATGTCAATAACTTCAATCATTATGTTAGTTATTATAAAAATACGTACCAACATGGAGGCATTTCGTTGGAAGAAATGATTGTCCCATTTTTGGTTTTTAATCCCCGATAAATGGAAATAGTATTTACCATAGACGAACTTGAATCGGTTGCTCAACAAATCATTGCTCAGCAACCTGCCAGAGTAATTCTTTTTCACGGAGAAATGGGTGTAGGAAAGACTACTTTAATTAAACAAGTATGTAAAACACTTGGCGTTATCGAAGCAACAAGTAGCCCAACATTTTCTTTAGTTAATGAATACGAAACAGTTACTAATCAAATAGTTTATCATTTTGATTTTTATCGATTAAAGAATGAAATGGAAGCTTTGGATATGGGAGCCGATGATTATTTTTATTCGGGAAATTGGTGTTTTATTGAATGGGCAGAAAAGATTCCCAATCTCATTCCAGAAGAACATGCTATTATTACAATTGAGTTAGTCGACGACGGAAAACGCCATCTTACACTGACTAATTCGCAATAATTAAAAAGGGTAAAAAAAAATACGTAAATTGTACCTCTTAATTTGAATACACATGTCATTATCGCCATTCACTAAAGAACAGCTATTACCTCAAGAGGAAAAATTAGAAATAGCCAAACAAAAAAGCGAACTTTTTATTGGTATCCCAAAAGAAACCAGTCATCAAGAACGTCGAATTTGTTTGACTCCTGATGCTGTGAATTCATTGACTTGTCATGGGCATCGAGTTATGATTGAATCGGGTGCGGGTGAAAGTTCGAGTTATTCTGACAAAGAATATTCCGATGCTGGAGCCGAAGTAACTCAAGATCCAAAAAGAGTATTTGGTTGCCCGATGATTCTAAAAGTGGAACCAGCGAGTTTATCAGAGATTGAAATGATGAATCAAAATACCATTGTCATTTCGGCTATTCAGATTAAAACAAGAAAAAAAGAGTATTTTGAAGCTTTGTCAAAGAAAAAAATAACCGCCTTAGCTTTTGAATACATCAAAGATGAAGATGGAACCTACCCTGCCGTCAAATCATTAAGCGAAATTGCAGGAACAGCATCGGTATTAATTGCAGCTGAATTGATGATTACCAATCAATTTGGAAAAGGCTTACTGTTTGGCAATATAACTGGTGTCCCTCCTACTGATGTGGTTATTTTGGGTGCTGGAACAGTAGGTGAATTTGCTGCTAAAACAGCTATTGGCTTAGGTGCCAATGTCAAAGTTTTTGACAATTCAATTACCAAATTACGCCGCTTACAAAACAATTTAAACCAACGTATTTTCACATCAACCATTCAACCTAAATCATTGCTAAAAGCATTAAGACGTTGCGATGTAGCTATTGGTGCCATGCGCGGAATAGAACGTTGTCCTGTCGTAGTAACCGAAACCATGGTGGAACACATGAAAAAAGGTGCTGTAATTGTTGATGTTAGTATTGATACAGGAGGCTGTTTTGAAACCTCGGAAGTTACCACACACGAGAAACCTACTTTTATCAAAAACAATGTGGTGCATTATTGTGTTCCCAACATTCCTTCTCGCTATTCAAAAACCGCTTCGCTATCCATCAGTAATATTATTACACCTTATTTGATGCAAATTGCAGAAGATGGTGGCATTGAAAGCGCCATTCGCTGTAACAAAGGACTAAAAAATGGAGTTTATATGTACCACGGAATCCTTACCAATAAAGCTATTGGTGACTGGTTTGGATTATCTGACAACGATATTAATTTAATTGTTTTTTAAATTAAGTTTCCTTTACCTTTGCCAAAAATTTAGTGTATGAAATTCTTTCAACGTTTTGCGTATTATTTTATAGGGCTTATTATGGGGCTATTCTTTGTTTCAATGGTTTTTAGTGGAAAAGACACCCGTTGCAATTATTTTCCAAATGCCCGCGTTCTAAATGATTTGAGAAACAAACCTTTTAACTATTCGCCAAAGGCAACTCAAATTTTAGTACAACCTTGGATAGATACTACTGATATTAGAAACACATTACAATATGGCGATGTCGATTTTGACCAAAGTAATATTGCTGTAGGAAAAGGAAAAAAATACGTTATTGAAGGGAGAACAGTAAAAAATCAAGAAATCATACTTACTATAACCAACTATTCTGATAAAGCTGTTTTAGAGGATATAGCTAAAAAGTAATTTAATCATTTAATTTAAACTTTTGAACCATTAAGGTATTAAGTCTCATTAAGCCTTAAATTATCTTAATTTCTTAATGGTTTAGATTTTTATAAATTCAACCAATTTATTGGTTTCAGGCCTTTAGATTCTAAATACGAATTGGTTTTACTAAAATGCTTATTTCCAAACCGTTTTCCTTGATTGGCACTCATGGGTGATGGATGTCCGGATTCTAAAACCAAATGTTTTTCTCGGTTAATCTTACCTCCTTTTTTGTGTGCAAAACTACCCCAAAGTAAAAAAACGACATGTTCTTTTTCATCCGATATTTTTTGAATCACCGCATCTGTAAATTGACCCCATTGCAAATGTTTATGACTATTCGGTAAGTCTTCCCTAACGGTTAATCCAGCATTCAATAACAAAACGCCTTGGTTTGCCCACAACTCTAAATTCCCAGAAGTAGGTATAAAAATACCACCCAAATCATCTACTAATTCCCTATAAATATTGCGTAAAGAAGGTGGAATTTTCACCCCATCATTGACCGAAAAACACAAGCCATTCGCCTCTCCTTTTCCGTGATAAGGATCTTGACCAATGATCACTACTTTGGTATCCGAAAAACTACAATGGTCAAAAGCAGAAAAAATCAAATCTTTGGGAGGGTAACATGTATAATTTTGATACTCCAAATCCACTATTTCTAGTAATTCACGGAAATACGGTTTCTGAATTTCTTCTGCTAAAATAGATCGCCATTCTGAATTCAATTGGAGTTGCATAATATTAAATATAAGTCGGGTATAAAATTATACATTTTCTTCAAGAATCTCCTTTTAAACTTTGTAACTTTGCTTCTTTCCAATAGCACTATAAATGATATCCATTACCGAAAAGACTTTACAAGATTTACAATTCCCAACAGTTTTAGAAACGTTGTCTGCTATTTGTAATACCGATATTGGAAAACAAAAAGCACTTGAAATAACGCCTTTCAAAGACAAGGAAAGCTTGATGGAAGCTTTGTTGCAGACTTCGGAATATGTGTCGTCCTTTCAAAATAATAATGCGATACCCAATCACGGATTTGATGCCATCACTCACGAAATTAAATTTTTAGGTATTGAAGATAGTTTTTTGGAAGTAGGGAGTTTTAGAAAAATTGCCAACTTATCCAGTACTGTTAATTTCTTGCTGAATTTCTTGAGAAAATTCCACGATTATTATCCCAACTTAAATAATAGAGCCTCAAGAGTAGAATTGACCAAAGACATCATCACTATGGTCGATGAAGTGGTCGATAAATATGGAGAAATTAAAGACAATGCTTCGCCTGATTTATTGAATATCCGACGTGACATGAATGTGGTTCGTGGCAAAGTTAATCAAAGTTTTGGAGTGGCTTTAACGCAATACAATTCACTAGGTTATTTGGATGACATTAGAGAAAGTTTTGTTCAAAATCGCCGTGTTTTGGCTGTTTTAGCAATGTATCGTCGTAAAGTAAAAGGATCGATTTTAGGAAGTTCCAAGACAGGAAGTATTGCCTATATCGAACCCGAAACTACTTTAAAATACTCTCGTGAATTAAGCAATTTAGAATACGAAGAAAAGGAAGAAATTACTCGAATTTTAAAACAATTATCGAATAGAATTCGTCCGTTTTTGGATTTGCTTATCGAATATCAAAATTTCTTGAGCGATGTTGATGTTATTGCTGCCAAAGCAAAATATGCCAATAAAATCAATGCGATTTTACCAACGATAACAGAAGAACGTCGTTTGTTTTTTAGAGATGCCTTCCATCCTATTTTGTATTTGACCAATGCAGAAAAAAATGAAGTTACTTATCCGCAAACTATTGAATTAGAACAAGAAAACCGAATCATCGTCATTTCGGGTCCGAATGCGGGAGGAAAAACTATTTCGTTAAAAACCGTTGGTTTATTGCAATTAATGCTCCAATCGGGAATGTTGATTCCGGTGCACGAACGTAGCGAAACCTTCTTGTTTGATCGAATTTTAACTGACATTGGTGACAACCAATCGATCGAAAATCATTTAAGCACGTACAGCTATCGCTTGAAAAACATGAATTATTTCTTGAAAAAGTGCAACAAGAAAACAATGTTTTTGATCGATTAATTTGGAACTGGATCAGATCCAGAATTAGGAGGTGCCTTGGCTGAAATTTTCTTGGAAGAATTCTACCATCGTGAGGCTTTTGGAATCATTACGACCCACTATTCCAATTTAAAAATTCTGGCTAACGAATTGCCTTTTGCCACCAATGCCAACATGCTTTTTGACGAAAAATCGTTAGAGCCTATGTATAAATTGGTTTTAGGTCAAGCGGGAAGTTCGTTTACTTTTGAGGTGGCTCAAAAAAATGGTATTCCGTATGGTTTAATTAACCGTGCCAAAAAGAAAATTGAAGTAGGTAAAGTACGATTCGACAAAACCATTGCCACGCTTCAAAAAGAACGCTCTAAATTAGAAAAAACTTCCTTAACGCTAAAAGAAGAAGAAACCAAGGCACGTGAAGAAAGTAAAAAAATGGAGACTATCAATGTCAAAATCAAACAGAAATTAGAGAGTTATCAGGAATTGTATGATAGCAATCAAAAGACAATCTACATTGGGCAAAAAATTGAAGATATAGCCGAGAAGTATTTCAATAATAAAAACAAAAAAGAGCTGATAGGTGAATTTTTAAAGATTGTTGAAATAGAAAACTCCAAACGTAAAAAAGCGACTGCAAAAGAAACTAAGGTAATTGCTGAAAAGAAAAAAGAAATTATTAAAGAAGTGACAGTTCAAGTAGAGGAAATTCGAGCAGAGAAAAAAGCTAAAAAAGTAAAAGTCGTAATCGAAAAACCACGACCAATTCTTAAAGTGGGCGATCGTGTCCGAATGATTGATGGAAAAGCCGTGGGAAGTATTGATAGTATTGAGAAAAACAAAGCGACTGTCAATTATGGTTTGTTTACTTCAAAAGTAAGTTTAGACGAATTGGAATTAGTTGAAGCAGTGAAAAAGTAGTATGTTTTAGTGAATATTAAGATTGTAAAAAAAATTAATAATAAAACTTTTCTCTCAAAAAAAAATTATATTTTAGCTTTTCTAATATAGATTCCAAATACCTTAATATAACTATCTGAATAGTAATTTAACAAATATAAATATGAAATTAGACAAATGCCCCAGCTGTGGAAAAGCACTAACAGGTTTTTTTAGTACAGTTAATTTAATTCCAACAACAAAAACTGAATTTATAAATAAACATTTAAATTTAAATTACGATGCTTATTGTAATGTTTGTTCGATACCATACATAAATAAAATTGCAAAAGAATTTGAACAACAAAAAAACGATATTGAAAATCGTCTTAAACAAATCATACATTTTATTCCTGTTCTTTCTTCTCCTGCTCCAAATGATTGGAAATATGAAGCTATTGACATGATAACTGCTCAAACAACTTCAGGAACAGGCTTCGCAACAGAATTATCACGATCATTTAATGATTTTTTTGGTGGTGCATCAAATACAACCAATAAAAAAATATTGAATGCTACAAATCTTTGTAAATCTGATTTAAGGGTCCAATGTGTAAAAATGGGTGGAAATGCATTAATTTCAACAGATATAGATTATAGCGAAATTGGTTCTGGAAGTACTAATATGCTTATGGTTTGTATGTCTGGAACTGCAATTAAAGTTTCTGATATAAAAATGTTTAATGAAAAAAATCAACAATATATTTTAGAAATTATTGAACTAACAGAGAAACTTGAAGCAATCGCTGAAATGCCAAAATAATTAATTTATGCAAAATCTCCCTCAACATAAAAAAATCATTTTGTTTGACGGACTTTGCAATTTATGTGATGCCTCGGTGCAATTCATTATCAAAAGAGATACCAAAGATGTTTTTAGGTTTGTCTCTTTACAATCGGATTTGGGACAAGAATTACTTCAACAGCTTCCAATTTCCACACAAAAAATAGATAGTATTATTCTATACGAATCGGATAAAGCCTATTATTACAAATCAGAAGCAGTATTTGAAATTGTAAAAAGTATTGGAGGATTTTTTTATTGTTTACTCATTTTTAAATGGCTTCCAACAGCTGTAACGAATACCATTTATGATTACATAGCCAGAAATCGCTACCGATGGTGGGGTAAAAAAGAAAGTTGTTTAGTTCCTTCACAAGAATTACAATCTAAATTTTTAGAATAAATTGTCTTATATGACAAATGTCATAAAATAATACCTTGTTTCGAATTAAATTTGACTTATCTTAAAAGTCTTAATTATGAGAAATTTACCATTATATTCTTGGGCAAACGGTTCCTTTATTATGATAGTTGTTTTTGGTTTGGTTATAGTAGCTTTAGTAGGTGCCGTGCTAATAATGATGAATTCTGGTAAGAAGAAATAAGAAAATTAAAAAGAGGATATCCTGTGATATCCTCTTTTTATTTATTAAAATTGAATAGATTAACTTCGTATCAATTTTCTGTATTTCAATCGTTTTGGAGTTAAATCTCCTCCTAAACGTTTCTTTTTATTTTCTTCATAATCAGAGAAACTTCCTTCAAAGAAATACACTTCAGAATTTCCTTCAAAAGCCAAGATATGGGTACAAATTCTATCCAAGAACCATCTGTCGTGTGAAATTACTACTGCACATCCTGCAAAATTCTCTAACCCTTCTTCTAAGGCACGAAGCGTGTTAACATCCAAGTCATTCGTTGGCTCATCTAATAACAAAACGTTTCCTTCTTCTTTCAAGGTCATAGCCAAGTGCAAACGGTTTCTTTCTCCACCAGAAAGCATCGATACTTTTTTATTTTGATCGCTTCCTCCAAAGTTAAAACGAGATAGATACGCTCTAGAATTCACTTGTCTTCCGCCCATCATGATTAATTCTTGTCCATCGCAAAAGTTTTCCCAAATGGTTTTATCAGGATTAATATTCGAATGCGATTGATCTACGTAAGCAATTTTAACGGTTTCGCCAATACTAAACTCTCCAGCATCTGGTTTTTCTTCTCCCATTATCATTCGGAAAATAGTCGATTTACCAGCACCATTAGGCCCAATAATACCCACAATTCCGGCTTGTGGTAAAGTAAAGTTCAAATTATCATACAATAACTTATCTCCAAAAGCTTTGGCAACATTTTTAGCTTCAATTACATTGGTTCCTAAACGAGGGCCATTTGGAATATAAATCTCTAATTTTTCATCCAATTGTTTTTGGTCTTCATTTAACAATTTATCATAATTCTGTAAACGCGCTTTTTGTTTGGTTTGACGACCTTTGGCACCTTGACGAACCCAATCCAACTCACGTTCTAATGTTTTTCTACGTTTGGACGCTACTTTTTCTTCTTGAGCTAAACGATTTGATTTTTGGTCCAACCAAGAAGAATAATTTCCTTTCCATGGAATACCTTCTCCTCTATCCAATTCCAAAATCCAACCCGCTACATTATCTAAGAAATAACGGTCGTGCGTTACTGCAATTACAGTTCCGGCATATTGTGCTAAGTGTTGTTCTAACCAAAGTACACTTTCAGCATCCAAGTGATTCGTTGGCTCATCCAAAAGCAATACGTCAGGCTGTTGCAATAACAAACGGCATAAAGCCACACGACGGCGTTCCCCTCCTGACAAATTCTTGATTGGAGTATCGCCTTCTGGAGTACGCAACGCATCCATGGCTATTTCTAATTTGGTATCGATTTCCCAAGCACCTAAAGCATCTATTTTGTCTTGTAAAGCTGCTTGACGATCCATCAATTTATCCATTTTGTCTTGATCTTCATAATTTTCTGGAAGACCAAATAAATCATTGATTTGATTGTATTCTTCTAAAACGGCCATCGTTTCAGCAACACCTTCTCGAACAATCTCGATTACTGTTTTAGAATCGTCTAATTGTGGTTCTTGTTCCAAATAACCAACTGTATATCCAGGAGCAAAAACAACATCTCCTTGGTAATTTTTATCAACTCCTGCAATAATTTTTAACAGCGAAGATTTACCAGAACCATTCAATCCTAGAATACCAATTTTCGCCCCATAAAAGAAACTTAGATAAATATCTTTTAACACTTGTTTGTTACTGCTTGAATACGTCTTACTCAATTTTGACATTGAGAATATTACTTTCTTATCGTCTGACATATAGTTTGATTTTGTAATTAAAATTCATGTAGCTACAAAGATAGTTTTAAATAAAAACAATACAATAATTGGGATTAAATTTATTAGGTTTAAAGTCAAATGGTACCGATTATCGACTTTTTAGGTCAATCAGAGAGAAAGTATATAGCACTTTTTGATTGTTTGTAGTTTTAAGCACATCTAAAATTCTTGGGCTATGAAAAACATTCGAACCATTGACTTATTTAATTTCGATTTAGAAAAAGGGAAACAACAAGAGCATATTCCGCTATCGTATGAAGTAGCTGGGCAACCCATTGGTACCGCTCCAGTTATTGTTGTGAATCATTCAATTACTGGAAATTCAACCGTTTGTGGTAGAAATGGATGGTGGAATGGATTGATAGGTGAAAACAAAACAATTGACACTAACACCTATACTATTATTACTTTTAACATTCCTGGAAATGGATACGATACTAATTTTGAGGATTTAATTCCAAATTATCGTGATTTTACCATCAGAGATATTGCCGCAATTTTTTGGGAAGGACTTTTTTACCTAAAAATTAAAAATGTGTTTGCTGTAATTGGAGGGAGTTTAGGAGGTGCAATCGCTTGGGAAATGGCAGCACTACAACCTAAAAAAATTGAAAATCTTATTCCAATTGCAACCGATTGGAAAACGACCGATAAACTTATTGCTAATGTTTATATCCAAGATCAAATTTTAAATCATTCTGAAGATCCTATTATTGATGCTCGGTACTTTGCAAATGTATATTTTAGAAATACTGAATATGTTAACCAAATTTTCAAGCGAACCAATTTAGAAATTAGTTCTATCTCACCAATTGAAAAATGTGTGTTAGCCAATAATAAATGTCAAATTTCAGGATATAGAATGATGAATTTTTTACTAAAAACCAATGATTTAACTCGTAAAAGAAGAGATTTCTCATCGATAGCTAATACCATAAAAGCTAATATTCATCTCATTGGAATACACACTGATGGTTTATTTCCTGCCGATGAAAATCGTATCACATTTCTTAAATTAAGAAAGATTAAACACAATGTTTTTTATCACGAAATTGATTCTGATTTTGGTCACGATGCCTATCTAAAAGAAACAGAGCGCATCTCCTATTTGCTCAAACCTATTTTCAAATCGAAAAAAATCATCATTCGAAATAAGTTCAATTATACCATGGGAAATTATTTCATGAATAGGTAAAAACAGCTAACTCTCGGGTCTATACACGTCCTTTTAACGAACTAAAAACCCAAGCATTCGCTAAAAATCCAACACCGACAGCAGCAAAGCCCCATCCTGCAACATCATCATATCTAAAAGCACCTAAGCCTATTAGTAATAAGCCCATTGCAATCATAATTAAAGTAGCCCATCCTAAAATGGTATTTTTATTCATTCCCATAACTTGTGGTATTTTCTGTTTTTTGGTGGTGTAACTATCTAAATTTACTACTAATTAAAAATTGTATATAGCATTTCTTTTAATAAATCCGACTGTGAAATCGTAGCTCCTACTCCTTTACTCTTCACATCTACATCTCGTAAAGAAGTAATGATTTGGCTTACTTTTTTCATAGGATAATTTTTCAAAGCCACATCATAATCTTTCAAAAAATAAGGATTTACTCCTAAAGCAGATGCCACTTTTGAAGGATTTCTATCTTTCAATCCGTGGTATTTTAGGATTTTTACAAAAAATCCAAATACAAGACCCGTAGTTACTACTAAAGGATTGGCTTTTGGATTTTCTGAAAAATAGTGTGCAATATGGAAAGCCTTAGCTTGATTTCGCGATCCCAAAGCATTCAGTAACTCAAAATTATTGAAGTCTTTACTAAAACCTATATTCTCTTCAATATGCTGTGGATTAATTGTACTACCTGCAGGAAGTATAATTTGCAGTTTCTCTAATTCATTATTAATTTTACTCAAATCGGTTCCTAAAAATTCCACCAACATGGCAGTAGCTTTAGGTTCAATCGCATATTTTTTACCAGCCAAAACACGTTTTATCCAGTCGCCAACTTGATTCTCATATAGCTTTTTACTTTCGTAAACAATCCCTTTTTGAGCCAGTAATTTGGTCGCTTTTTTTCGTTTATCCAATGTTTTGTATTTGTAACAAAAAACCAAGACCGTTGATTCCATTGGATTTTCTACATAACTCTCTATTTTATCAATTGTTCGAGACAATTCTTGAGCTTCTTTAACAATCACTACTTGACGTTCGGCCATCATTGGATAGCGCTTAGCAGTCGAAATAATATCGTCAATTGAAACATCACGACCATACAACACCGTTTGATTGAAACCTTTTTCTTCTTCTGAAAGGACATTTTGTTCAATAAAATCAGATAATTTATCGATATAATACGGCTCTTCTCCCATCAAAAAATAGATTGGTTTGATGTTTCCTGCCTTAATATCATTTACAATTTTTACTACTTCGTCCACAAAAAGTTGTTTTGGTTAGGTCTTTATTCGGAAATTTGAAATTTAAAATAGTAATTTTGGCGCATGCAACAATTGAATTTTTCATCCTATTCTTTCCGTTTCAAAAATAGCGAAAATAAAGTGTCTATTTTTGATGCCATCAGGAAAAAATTTATAATTCTTACTCCCGAAGAATGGGTTCGCCAACACGTTGTTCAATTTTTAATGGACGAAAAAAACTATCCCAAGTCATTGATTAATGTTGAAAAAGTTTTAAAAGTCAACGGATTACGAAAAAGATACGATGTTGTGGTGTACAATTCAGATGGTTCTATTTTTATATTAATCGAATGTAAAGCCCCTGAAGTGACCATTTCACAAAGTACTTTCGATCAAATTGCTCAATATAATATGACTTTGAAATCGAATTATTTAATGGTGACTAATGGCTTGAATCATTACTTTTGCCAAATGGATTTTGAAAATGAAAAATACCAATTCTTACCTGAACTACCCCACTATCAATCAAACACAATCTAGATGAAAGTAGCAGTTGTTATACTCAATTGGAACGGAAAACAATTACTAGAACAGTTTTTACCTTCTGTGGTTCAATTTTCCAAAGAAGCGACTGTTTATGTTGCTGACAATGCTTCTACAGATGATTCAGTGGCTTTTGTAAAGGCTCATTTTCCTGAGGTTTCTATTGTGGTAAATCCAACTAATACGGGTTATGCGGGAGGATATAATGAAGCATTACAACATATTGATGCCGATGTTTATGCTTTAGTCAATTCAGATATTGAGGTGACCGAAAATTGGCTACAGCCCATCATCAAAACATTTCAAAACGAACCTACAACTGCCATCATTCAACCGAAGATTTTAGACTTCAAGAACAAAGACTATTTTGAATATGCAGGAGCTGCCGGAGGATATATTGATCAATACGGTTATCCTTTTTGTCGAGGTCGCCTATTTGACACTTTAGAGAAAGACAACGGTCAATACGATACCAATCAAGAGATTTTTTGGGCTTCAGGAGCTTGTTTTTTTATTCGAAGTGCTGTTTACAATGAATTAAATGGATTTGACACTTCCTTTTTTGCACACCAAGAAGAAATTGATCTGTGTTGGAGGGTTAAAAATAAAGGATATACAATTAAGTATTTATTTGAATCAAAGGTATATCATGTGGGTGGTGCTACTTTACAGCAAGGGAATCCAAAGAAAACCGAATTAAATTTTAGGAATTCATTGTTGATGCTTACCAAAAATTTACCGCAAAAAGACTTGTATCGAATACTTTTCATTCGAATGGTATTGGACGGAATAGCCGGAATTCAATTCTTATTACAGGGGAAAATAAAACACTTTTGGGCAATTCTAAAAGCACACTCTGCATTTTATGCTCGATATTCTGAGAATTATGCCAAACGAGGCGATTTTCAACAAAAAGAATACCATATCGTAAAAAGTATCGTTTATAGTTACTTCATAAATAAAATTCGTTTTTTTAACGATTTAATTACGCTCAAATAAATTATAAAAACTAATTTTGCTACAAATCAAATAATCCAATAAAATCATCATTTATGAAAAAAGTTGTAATTGCTTTATCAGTATTGGCGCTTTTAAGTTCATGCGTTTCTAAAAAGAAATACGCCGAATTAGAGGCTAAAAACAAAGAAACTCAAGACTTATTAAATACTTGTACAGTTAAATTAAATTCTTGTTTAGAAGAAAAAGCGGGACTTGCAGCTACTGCAGCAGCATTAAAAGATCAAAATTTAAACTTAATGGAGACTTCTAAAGAGATGGCTGTATTGTCAGCTAAAGGAGCTCAAAATATTGAAAAAGCGTTAGAATCTATCAAAGAAAAAGATTTGAAAATTGGTAGAATGCAAGATGCTTTGACTAGAAAAGACAGTGTAACTTTGGCTGTGGTAACTAGTTTAAAAAGTGCAGTTGGTTTATCAGATCCAGATATCGAAATTAATGTAGAAAAAGGAGTAGTTTTCATTTCTATTGCTGATAAATTATTATTTAAAACAGGAAGCTACGAAGTTTCGGATAAAGCCAAAGGTGTTTTAGCTAAGGTTGCTAAAGTGATTAATGACAAACCAGATTTCGAATGTATGGTAGAAGGACACACAGATAATGTTCCTTACACAGGAAGCGGAATTTTATTAGACAACTGGGATTTAAGTGTTAAACGTTCTACTTCAATTGTTCGTGTATTAACAAATCAATTAGGGGTTAAACCTTCTCAATTGATTGCTGCTGGTAGAAGTTCTTATGTACCATTAGTCGATAATAATTCTGTTGAAAACAGAGCTCGTAATAGAAGAACACGTATCGTAGTTTTACCTAAAATTGACCAATTCTACGAAATGGTGGAAAAAGAAATGAAGAAACAACAAAAATAAAATTGTTTCCATTACATAAAAAAAACGTCTTGATTAATCAAGACGTTTTTTTTATGTAAATTTTTAAAATACAAATAGTTATACACAACTAACTAAAGTATATCTACATTTCCTTTTCCTTCTCTGATGACTATCGGTTCATGCCCTGATAAGTCAATTATGGTAGAGGCTGTATTATCTCCATAACCACCATCAATTACCATATCTACCAAATTTTGCCATTTTTCAAAAATCAATTCTGGGTCAGTCGTATATTCAATCACATCATCTTCATCGTGAATAGAAGTGGATACAATTGGATTTCCTAATTGCCTAACGATTTCTAATGCAATGGAATTGTCTGGCACACGAATACCAACAGTAGTTTTCTTTTTGAATTCTTTTGGCAAATTAGTACTTCCAGGTAAAATAAAAGTATAAGGTCCTGGCAAAGCTCGTTTTAAAATTTTAAAAGTAGTAGTATCGATTTGTTTCACATAATCAGATAAATTACTCAAATCGTGACAAATGAATGAGAAATTGGCTTTCTCTAATTTCACGCCTTTGATTCGGGCAATTCGCTCCAAAGCCTTTGTATTCGTAATATCACAACCCAACCCATAAACTGTATCAGTCGGATAGATTACTAAACCTCCCTCTTTCAATATCTTTACCACTTTAGCAATAGCCGATTCACTCGGTTTATCAGGGTATATTTTTATAAATTCAGCCATAGTTTGTGTTTTTTATTTTGTCACCTTGAGTGGTTTACCCAATAATCTCCAATTTTGCAAAACGCAATAACAATTTTTTAATACCTCCTACTTCAAAACGAATTTCCGCTTTTCGATCAGCACCCACACCTTCCATATTGATGACTTCACCTTTACCAAAACGCTCGTGCATTACAATATTCCCAGCTACTAATTTATTATCAAACAAATTAGCATTGCCCGAAGATGGCGCGTTTCCTGCTACAGGTTTTAATCGTCTAATTGGACTGTCCGGTTTAGGTTGGTTGTCGGTAATGTATTTAGGTGGCGTTCCTGAAACTGGTTTGGCCAAACGCAATTTGGACTTGTCCACATCGCCAAAAATATCACTATCAATCATCGGTTTGTAGCGGTAATTCGATTCGGCAGGCGTTAAATATTCTAAATATTGTCCGTCAATTTCTTCAATAAAACGAGAAGGTTCACTATCGGTTAATTTTCCCCAACGGTAACGCGATTGCGCATACGTTAAATACGCTTGATGTTCCGCACGAGTTAACGCCACATAAAACAAACGGCGTTCTTCTTCGAGTTCTGAACGGGTACTCATACTCATCGCACTTGGAAACAAATCTTCTTCCATTCCCACCACAAAAACGTGTGGAAACTCCAATCCTTTTGCCAAGTGAATCGTCATCAACGCCACACGGTCTTCATCGCTAGTATCTTTATCCAAATCAGTAGCCAAAGCCACATCTTCTAAAAATTCAGACAAAGCACCACGAGCGCCATCAATTTCTTTTTGACCTTCGGTAAAATCCTTGATACCGTTGAGTAGTTCCTCAATGTTTTGGATTTTAGCC
>JACCDZ011936816.1_pt1 | contig 23897 bp, 29 predicted proteins | sample 7449551 | NCBI WGS metagenome assembly JACCDZ01 (sample SAMN15323452, study PRJNA562643) | freshwater metagenome | isolation source: river surface water | place: USA:Blue River Watershed | collected 2017-08-18 | reverse complement strand
CTTTTGAAAAAAATTGCTCACTTAAATTAGGGTAAAAAAGGGTTTTTTATGGATGAGGTTAAATTTCGAGGGGAATGCCTAAAAAAGCTAGGTGATAGCACAGAATATTCTTTGCCTATGCTTGATTCCTTTGTATTTGCAACAATGAAAGCAGCTGAATTGGAAGAGGAATTGAAAGGTGAATCTGCGGTGATTGAACATACAAATAAGGCAAATGCAACTAATCCGGCCAGTAGCCCGAAGGTAAGGATGTGGGCCCTATACAGGGAGCAGGCAAACAAACTGGGGCAGATGTTGGGATTGATACCCACGGCAAAGGTGGGTAGGCCGGCACAGGTAACGAAAACTGGATTCAAGTTGGATGGTAAAATGAAGGTAGCTTGACCGAATCCGAGCAATACGCAACTAAGGTTTTAGCCGGTGAAATAGTAGCCGGTCGGTTGATCCGTTTGGCGTGTCAAAGGTTCATGAATGATCTTAAGCGGGATGATATTTACTTTGATGAGTATGAGGCAAATTGGATGATAAACTTTTGCGAAAATCATCTGTGCCAATGGGAGGGCGATTGGGAGGGGGTGCCGGTTGAGTTGCAGTTGTGGCAGCGGTTCCACTTCCAGCAGTTGTTTGGGTGGATTAGGAAGGATACAGGCACCAGGAGGTTTACCAAGTTCTATCTGCAAGTGAGCAAAAAGAATGGCAAGAGTAGCGAGTGCGCGTGGCTGTCTGTGGCGCATACGTTTGCCGATGAAAGGGTAAAGACACCAAAGGTATTTACAGCGGCCAATAATGAAGACCAGGCAAAGATATGCGTGAACATGGCGGGGCGCACAATTGAATGGTCTCCAGACCTGAAAGACTTAGTAGACAGTGGCGAAGTTAAACTATCAACCTATGGCGCAAACATCACGGAAGTCATCCACAAAACTCGGGGCGGATTTATTAAAGCGCTCAGTAAAGAAGGGGGCGACAAGAAAGCGAAAACAAGTGGGGGTAAACATGGAATTAACGCTTCGCTCGGACTTGTTGACGAATTTGGAATGTCCCCCGATCACGGTGCAAGCGGATCAATTGCTACATCAATGGCATCAAGGAAAGAAAGGCTCATGGCCTACCTTACCACTGCTGGATTCAACATGGACGGGCCATGTTATCTTGAACTCAGAGAGCAAGGTATTAAAGTCCTTGAAGGCACGATAGTAATGGATAACTACTTGCCCATCATTTACGAAGTTGATAACCCCGTGGATGAGAACGGTAAGGCGCAGGAGATCACTTTGCAATACCTGAAAGAACATGAGGAGCTTTGGTATCAGTCCAATCCAAATTTAGACATATCAGTGAACCGTGAATACTTGCGGGAGATGCTTGACAATGCCATAAGCTTGGGCGGCACTACGGAGGTAGAAGTTAAGACGCTAAACTTTAATATTTGGGTGAATAGCCCGCAGGTATTTATACCAGCTGAGGTATGGGATAAGAACGCACACGGATTTGATGAAGATGCTTTGCTTGGCCATGAATGTTTTGGTGGCATTGAGTTGGTTGGAGCAAAAGGTATGAGTGCTTTTTGTTTGTTGTTTCCAGGCGCGGAGGTTACTGCCATTAAGATGTTTTTTTGGATGCCGGAAGAATATGCAAATAACAATTCAGACCGCTTTGATAAAGCCGATGAGTGGGCGCAATATATCAAAGTGGATGCAGGCAACACGGTTGAAAATGACTTTATATCTGATTGGCTGCTTGAGGAAATTGAGAAGTATGACCTGCAATCATTTGCCTTCCCTAAGTTGAAAGAGAATGACGATATAGTACAGCGCTTGATAAAGGAAGGGATTGAAGGAAACCCGATTTCGCAGGCTGTTGGTGGCATAGGCAACCCGACTGCCCAATGGGAGGATTTATTTACAGCGGCTAAGATGGAACACTTTAATAATCCTGTATTGAGGTGGATGAATAGTAACTGCAATGTTATACGCAAAGAGGCAGGCATAAGAATTGAGAAGCAAGGCAGTAGGGTTGTTGGGATTAGTGCTGGTATCAATGCGTTAGCCCAATGGAAAACAATTGAGGCACAAGGCAGAAATAACACAGGAATGGAATTACTTAACCTATGAAAAATAAAAAATGATTAAAATACTAGCAGCGGTTCCTTTAAGTTATGATGCTACCAGCTACTACCGAAGCATGGGCGTGTTTCCTAACCTTAGAAAAAACTATGTGCCTGATTTGCATGTTGATGGTTATGTAGGTTCAGGACGAAGAACATGGGCAGAGCTTGACCCCTACGACATTCTATTTTTGCAACGGCCTGCACATCCTGACTGGCTTGCATTAGCCCGTTATTGTAAGGGATTGAGAAAAAAAATATGGGTTGACCATGACGATAATCTTTTTCAGTTGCCTACTTATAACCGTGTGCATGATACCTATTCAGACATATCCAGCAAAAAAACAATGCTGGATATTATGAAGATTGCCGATGTGGTAACGGTAAGCACACCCGCCATAAAAGAATACTTTGAATCATTGGGAATTTATACCTGCGTAGTTGTGCCTAACGCATTGAATGAAGAAAAGACACCAATGGCAACGCAATGGAACGTAAGGCTAGAAGAGGGCATGCCACAGATCCCAAGTCACATGACTGTTAATCAATTTGTTTGGCGTGGCAGTGAAACACACGTAGCGGATTTATTAGGCCATGCCGAGGAGATTGGTAGGGCAATGGCCGAGCGGCCAAATACTTTTTGGAGTTACTTAGGATACAATCCATTTTTTATAACCGGTAACTTTGATGCAACAGTATGGAAGTACTATTTGCCACAGGATATAATGGTTTATGTGGAACAATTGCGAAACCTGAAACCACAGGTAATGTTTGTGCCATTGGTGCAGGATAATTTGAACAAGTGCAAGAGCAATATAGCGTGGATTGAATCCACGGCAGCGGGTTCTGTAACAATTGCCCCTGATTGGCCTGAGTGGCAACGGCCTGGCATTATTAACTATAATTCAGTAGGCGATTATTGGGGACATGAGTTTAGTGAGGACTTTTTAAACAAACTTAAAGCACCATTAGAAGGATATGCCGAAAGATGGCAAGAAAGCCGTGACTATATCATGGAAAATTTAACAATTACTCATGTAAACAAACAACGTTTTGAAATATTAAAACAACTATTAAAATGAAAACACCACTTGATACTTACAAAGAAATGGGACATCAAGAAGCTATTCAATCATGTTATGAATTTAGTGCTGATATGAAAAATAGTGATTCTTTTTTTGCTTTTGTAGGAAAAGGAAATACACAAGCTTTTTTCCATAATGGAATAACAGAAAGGCAGGCAATTGTGATTGCAATAATAATGCTGAATCGGCCTGAAATTGCGGGATTGGTATTAAATGCGGTTGAATTATACAAATCAAAAATTCAATGAGTTTAATTGTAATGTGTGCGTACGACACCGTAGAAAACGGGCGAACAACCTTAACCAATGAAACGCTTGAAAGTCTTTACCGGACAGTAGACTTTAACAGACACCGGATCATTATTGTAAACAATGCATCATGTGAAGACACAAAGCAAATAATTGATAGGTTTGTTTACCGTGTAAATGAGTTTTTTTCTGAAGGGCAGGCAGTTGCAATACACCTGCCAAGCAATGTAGGAACCGCAAAGGCAATAAACTTGGGATGGGCTCGAAGAAAGCCTGGCGAACATTGTATTAAGATTGATAATGATGTGGTTATTCATTGCATTGGGTGGGTTGATGAACTGGAAGCGGCCATTAAACGTGAGCCTAAAATAGGTATCATTGGATTGAAGCGTAAAGACTTGATTGAATGCACAACCCATGATGATATAAACTGGAGAAGCACGCTGGTGCAATTGCCGCACGAGCCTGGGGAATCATGGATACAAATTGAAGTTGTGCGAGGAGTTATGGGCACTTGCAAGATGGTAAACAGTAGTTTGATAGATGAAATTGGTTATCTTTATCAGCCTACGGTTTACGGTTTTGATGATAGTCTTTACAGCTTGCGAAGTTCAATGGCTGGATTTATCAATTGCTTTTTACCTCATGTGAACATTGACCACATTGATCCAGGTGGTACGGATTACACGACATGGAAGCAAAAACATGCAGGCCAGACTATTGATTTAGCGCAACGTTTACAGGCTGAATATCTAAACGGACTTAGACCACTTTACGAAGCACCATGATTATGAAAATTGACATTACAGCAGGAGGATATATATGGCGATACGTATAGCATTAAATTATACCGGCCTTTTGCGCTCATGGTATCCGCAATGTAAGGGAAACCATAAAGAAAATTTATGGGGTAGGAATATTGATACAGATTTGTTTTTCTATACCGATAACGACCCCGAAGTAGTAGATTGTCAATGGATAAAAGACGAGCATGTTAATTGGTATCCTGACCCATTCAAAGACCACCGTTACGCCACACGCAAAGCCCCTGAGAACACCATTTACCAGACATACAGACAATGGCGCGCTAACTACATAGGCTTTGCGCTTGTTCCGCAGGGGTATGATATTTATTGCCGCGTCAGGCCGGATATTGTGCTAAACGGAAAGCTAAACTTTGCCGATTTTGATTGCTCAGGAAAACGCATTTACATACCACAGGGCATGGACTATGGTGGCATAAATGACCAGTTTGCTTTTGGAAACTATGAGGTAATGAAGATTTACTATTCAATTTTTGAGAATGTTCACGACCTTTGGCATGAGGGTGTTCTATTTCATAGTGAGAGCATGCAGTTAGCAAACCTTCAAAAGCATGGAGTTGAAATTGTTAGGATTGGAAGTCCACAGATAAATATTGTTCGATGACCACAATCATATCCATCAAAGGCCAAAATACCCGCATGGGCAAGCTGTTTAAAACGCCTAAGTATAACCTACTTTACAAGGGGCGGCCCGCGTTGGAGCAAACGGTGGAATACATGAGACAGTTTGGCGAGGTTAAAGTAATTACCCATGAAAATTCTGACCCCGATGTAGGGATTACGGATATGCTCTTACAATTAGGAATTAAGCAACCTTTTTTTGTGGTTGATTGCGATGTTATACCAATTAAACTGGGCATGCCGGAAGGCAATACGGTTTATCTTTTCAGGAATGAAAAAGAACTAACCTGTTATTCTAACTTTCAGGTATTTGATGGGAAGGTAACGCGGTGCAATGAAAAAGAAAAGGCTTATGCTTTTGCGGGTGCTGGAGTTTATTACTTTGCGGACGGGTTTTATCAATTTGCACAACCAACAGACTCACTTGCTCAGGTAATGGCAAAACTACTTCCAGTAAAAGCCGACACGACCAGCGAAATATTCAGATTTGGCTCACTTCAAACTATAATGAATAATAAATGCAACTGACAGGCGGATTTAGTTCTAACGTAGTTGAGCGTTACGGTGATATGGTTAAGAAAACCGGAACCACGACCATTGACGAGCTTATTTGGTATAGCGCCTATCCAAAAAAAGCGCATTTACCCAGCACTATTACGCTTGAGTTTGTTGAAAGCGTTGGCGCTGTTGACTTGGACGCTGTTATTAAAATAGTTGAAGAGTATAAAAGTTTTCAGCCACTCAATAAACTAACTTTTGACAAGTATTACGACCGGATAATGTACCACGTTGAAAAATCAGAAGTGCCTAACGCTTATAAATTGCTTGAGCATTTGAGAAAGATAAAACCGCTTGAGCCAACCTTTGCGCATGGTGATTTATCCATAAGAAACATTATACAAAGTAAGGACGGGGTTAAACTGATCGACCCGCTTTATTATCGAAACTTTGGAAGTTATATTTTAGACTATGCAAAGCTGGCCTTCACGTTAAAGTTTTACGATAACAACCTGGAAGGATTTGAAAAGATAAAGAAGCAGGCATCTCACCCGCAATTTGATATTTTAGTAGCATGTGAGTGCGCAAGGGTGGCAACTTACAGAAGGCAGTTTGATTTTATACTTGAAAACTTAATCAACGAATTATGAACTACCTACTAACCTGTTCTTACGCCAATGAGCAAGTAGCTGAAAAAAGCTATGGCCAATTGGTTAAAACAATGGTAAAAGAACCGCTTCCGGTTTGGTTGTGGGATAACAAATATCCATTGAATGACCCTGAAACAATGCCAAAACTTTGCAAAAAGTATAGTTTTGATTACATGACCATGAATGACAGTGGCGGGAATGTTGGCATGTATGCGGCCTATAATTTTATGATAAATGCCTTACCTGATGATGCTGAAGTAGCTGTTTTTCATGATGGTGATAACTTCCCCATTCAGGCAAATTGGCATTTAGCTTTGATTGAAGCCGTTAAAAAATACGGCTATAAGTGCGCAACGTTAAACAACCATGTTAGCCAACGTGAAATGACCGAACGCGGCTATAATGCCATTGAAATTGGTGGATTGCGCATGCAGGTGCCTCAACAGGCATGCACTAACACCGTTTGCGCCTTTGATGTTAAGTTTTTGCGCGAAACTGGCGGTTTAAGAGGTGGAAAGTTATATTATGGAGGCAATGAAATAGAAATGTGGCCTCAATTGCAGTACAAATGGGCATTTTTAACCGATTTTTGGGATGATTTCAACCAATGCAAGGTGTTGCATGATTGGCAATATGAGCAATACAAGTTACTTTATGCTCATAAAGGAATGGATATGAGCTTTGAAACATATGTTAAAAGCAATCCAGACCGGATTTACGACTTAGAAAAAACAATTTTTGGATAATGGAACACATCTATCAAACAATCCCCTCACCACAGGAACTAAGCTATAAAGACTTTTACGCTGAGATGGTGCAAAAGTACCCGACTGGAAGCCTCATGGTTGAAGTTGGCGTTTATCACGGGCGCTCATTCTCTTACCTGATCATTGAAATGTTAAACGCGGGCAAAAAGTTTGATTGCGTGGCCGTTGATGCATGCCCGTGGGATGGTGAGCCATGCACCGGATTTCATCGGCACATGGAGCCACTAAAAGAACATTACAGGGTAATGTTTGAAAAGGTTGATAGCTTTATAGCGGCTAGAAACTTTGATGATAGTAGCATTGATATGTGCTTTATTGACGCAAACCATACCTATGAGTTTGTAATTCAGGACATTAAAGCCTATCTGCCTAAAATGAAAAAAGGTGGTACCATAAGCGGTCATGATATGAGTGATCCGGGTGTGGAGAAAGCAGTTAAGGAAGTATTTGGTGATAATTTCATTCACGATAAACAACAAGACATATGGAGAGTCCAATTATGAACTGGGAAAAGCAATATACTTTTAAGTCTATCGGACAAAATTGTAAAATCAGTCCCTTCGCTCGGTTTTACAATCCTGAAAACATTGAGATAGGTGATAATGTACGCATAGATGATTTTTGCATAATCAGCGCTGGCGTTGGTGGTATAAAGATTGGCAACCACATACATATTGCTCCATATTCTTCATTGATTGGAGCAGGGCGCATTGAATTGAAGGATTACGCACAGGTGGCGGCAAAATGCTCAATTCTAAGCAGTTCTGATGACTTTAGCGGTGAATATTTGATAGGCCCACAGGTGCCAGAAGAAACCAGAAACGTAACTAATTTACCCGTAACGCTTGAAAAATATGCTGTTTTGGGTTGCAATTCTGTTGTTTTCCCAGGTGTTACAATTGGCGAAAATTCAGGCACTGGCGCATTTACATTGGTTAGGGCAAACCTTGAACCCGATAGCCTTTATGTTGGCAATCCAGTAAAAAAGATAAAAGACAGGAATCGCTTTGATTGGGAAGATGAATTTCTAAATCAATTAAACTGGCATAAATAATGGCCGAGGGCGTTCATAAAATTACCGAACAATTTGAAAAGAGACTTTGTGATTACACTGGGGCACCTTATGCTGTGGCTTTGGATAATTGCAGCAATGCCTTATTTCTTGCGCTGAAATATTACGATGTTCAGGATGAGTTTATAGCCATACCACGGCACACCTACCCGGCTGTTCCTTGCGAAATAATTCATGCAGGCGGTTATGTTTCTTGGAAAGATTCAGAGGAAAGGCTTACTGGCTGCTACCGTCTTGAGCCAACAACCGTTTACGATAGCGCTCTGCATTTTAGTGCCAATATGTATTTACCCGGGGCTTTCATGTGCTTATCATTTACAGGCCCTTATAAGCATTTAAAGCTGGGTAAGGGTGGCGCAATATTGACTGATGACGAAAGAGCCTACAAATGGTTTAAACGGGCTCGTTTTAGCGGTAGGAACGAATGTAGCTACCTTGAGGACTCGTTTGATATGTTGGGATGGAACTTCTACATGATGCCGGAAGTGGCCGCCAAAGGGCTTCAATTGATTGAACAGTTTTTTGATGGCGATGGGAAACCGATCCAAAATGAACCGAAGACACACAAATACCCAGACCTTAGCCAATGGATGATATACCATACATGAAGGCCCAACTCACCAATGAGGGGTTTAATGAGCTTTTTGAGCAGTTTATGAAAGAGGATATTACATACGTGCAAGCCTACCTAAAAACTGAGGAATATCATATAAAGACATTTGGAAGGATAAGATTTAAAAGCTATGAGAGTTTTAGGGCCAGTAGGCACAATTTACTTTTTGCCAAAAAATAGCCTTTTTAAATACATAAATTATATAGCCGCATGATCGGTTATCGGTTTAAACTTTGCGCATGCAGGGAGAAAACCGTAGAATTGGGTTTTTCGATAGAGCTTTAAACCTATTTGGCCTTCAAAAAAGGACAGTAGGGCTAAAGCAATTTGATGCATGGCAGGCTCAATTTCCTACCATGTTTGAAGGCGCTTTGAGCAGCACTCCAGCGGTGAGCGAAACATCCGCACAAAAGATAAGCACTGTTTTTACCTGTTTGAACATCCACGGTGAAACAGTTGGCAGTCTGCCGTTTAGCGTAAAGAAAAACACGACCAATGGCGCGGTTACTGAATACGGAAGCCTTCACAGGCTGATCCACGACCGGCCAAATGAATACAGCACGGCCTTTAGTTTCTGGTCTACCATTCAAAAGATAAAAATGGCGTGGGGTAATGCCTACGCTGAAATAAAGCGCGGCACAGACGGCCAGCCCACGGGTTTATACATACGCAAAAGCGCTGATGTATTGATGAAGCAAGCCGGCAACGGTGAGATTTATTACGAACACAACGGGCGTCTAATTCGCAGCACTGATATGCTGCATTTTAAGAATTATTCAGAAGATGGCATTTGTGGCGTTTCAACCATCCGCCAGAATGCGCTGACTTTGGGCATTGCCATGAAGTTGAACCAGTATAATAGTTCAATCATTGGTGAGCGGCCTTATGGATATTTAACCAGCGAAAAGCGGCCAAAGGACTTACAGCAAAAGGGCAATGTGCGCGGCATGTGGGATAAGCGTGATGCTGAAAGCGATGAGAAAGACACGGCCAACAGTTCAAACCCTAAAACGATAGCTGGTATACCATATCTGTATGGTGGTTTAGAGTTTAAGTCATTCACATTGCCAGCCGATGATGTGGCTTACATTGAAAGCGCCAAGTTAAAAGACCGTGACATTTTCGGCATTTTCAGAATACAGCCAACACTTGCCCAGGATTGGGAGAACGCTCCTTACAACTCCAGTGAGCAACAGGATATAAGTTTTGTAAAGTATTCGCTAGCCTCTATTAAAGAGATTGAACAAGAATGCACCGAAAAGCTATTTCCGGAAAGCAACAAAAACACGGGAGACTTTTATTGCAAGTTTAGCCTTCAGGGCTTGTTACGTGGCGATACCAATACCCGCAAAGAGTTCTATTCCAGCGGCATTCAAAACGGTTGGCTAACGCCAAATCAGGTTTGTGAGTTTGAGGATTTGCCCACATACGGCAAAGATGGTGACATGCATTTTTTACAAGTCGCATTGGTGCCTATTGATATGATTGCCACCATGATACAAAGCAAAACGGCAGAGCCAAAGCCAGCGGCAACGCGTGAAGAAATAATTAACGAATTGAGGGAGAAGATACGGCCAAAGTTAAACGGCCATTACGCTGATATAGCGGAATTTTTAAACTAAGTGACAATGAAAAAGGATTACATTGAAGATATACAAAACGGTGAGCGCAGAATGGTAGGCGCACCCGTTGAGGTTCGCAAAGATGGCGATGCTGAATATTTTGCAGGCATGGCCGTTCCTTTTGGACAGGTTACAGACCTGCACTACTTCACCGAAGAAATTAGCCGCGATGCCTTTAGCGAAGTTTTAAAAGATGATGTTAGGGGTTTGTTTAACCATGACCCTGATGTTATTCTAGGCCGAAGTGCAGCCGGTACGATGACTCTTGAGGTAAATGATAAGGGTGTTTTTTATTCCATACGTTACAACCCAAATGACCCTGACCATGTGCGCGTTATGGAAAAGGTAAAGCGTGGCGATGTTAGCCAAAGCTCTTACGCTTTTACGGTGAAGGATGAAAAGTGGAGCACACGCGATGGAAAGCAACACCGTACTATAAACAAAATTGATCGCTGGTATGATGTGGCACCGGTAACATATCCGGCAAATCCAAATACCAGCGTGGCCAAAAGATCACTTGATGCCATTACCAAAGAGCAGGCCGAAGTGATGCAAAAAGAGAATGACAGAGCCGTAAGGCAACGACAGATAGCGGTTGAAATTGACCGTATTAAACTTGGAATTTTTTAACAAACAAAAAACAAAAAAAGAAAGATGAAAACTGTAGCTGAACAGATCAAAGGCTTGACTGAAGAAAGAGCCGCAAAAGTAGCCAGCCTTGAAACGTTGGCTAAAGTTATTGAAGAAAGAGCATTTAAAGCAGAGGAACAAACCTCATACGATGCTCTTAAATCTGACATTGCAGGGATTAATTCCCGATTGTCAATTTTGAAAGAAACCGAAGCCCGCCAAATGGAAGAGGCTCGCGGTAAAGGTACTATTTCTCCAACCGGTGAAAACAACGAGAGCGAAGTACGTGAAAAGAATAAAATGTATGGCCAATGGTCATGGCGCAAGGCTTTGCAAATAGGCACTACCCGTGGCGCAAGACGTGAAGGCGTTGAGATTGAACTTGATGCAGAGGAGCGTAAGACCATGATGGAGTGCGGTGTTAGCGAACTTTCTCAGGAAAGCATTGTAGTGCCTGCACAAGTATTTCAGCGCGCACGTATGCAAAAACGCGATATGGATGCCACCACGGCAACCGCAGCACCTAACAACGAAGGATCATTCACGATACAGACAAACGTTGAGGGCATTGTTGATGTATTTTTACCTGAAATGGTAATTGGCCGTTTGCCCGTTATGAGAATGAACAACCTGCGTGGTAACGTTCAATTTCCGCAAGCGAAAACATTGCCTTCAGCCGGTTGGAATACTGAAAACGGAACAGCAACCGAGAAAACGCCTAAATTGGCAAAACTGAACTTATCGCCTAAGAGATTGGCCGCGTATATTCAATTGAGCAATCAATTATTGCAACAGTCTGAGGCTAACATTAGCCGCTTTGCTAACCGTTTCCTGGTGCAGGCTTCTGCTATTGAATTTGAAAAAGCATGTCTTAAAGGTGGTGGTTCAAACGAGCCTTCTGGTATCCTGGCAAGCACAAGCAATTATCAATCTGTTTATGCTGGTGGTGCAGCAAGTAACGCAACAAACGCAGCAGGCGCTCGCCCTGTATGGGCTGACATGGTGAACCTTATTAAGAACACAAAGGCAGTTAACGCACCTGATGGACAGGCTTACATTACCAGCCCTGCCATTAAAGGACGTTTGCAAATAACTGGCCGTCAATCTGCAGGTGTTGAGGGTAATTTCATTTTGAAAGATTGGAACAGTGGAGTAAACGGTTACCCTATGCTATCAACTACCAACCTGCCTGACACTTTCAGTAAAGGTGGATCTGTTGTTCTTTCTGCTATCATTTTTGGTGACTTCTCAAACTTTGTAACAGCCTCCTGGGGTGGTATGGAGATTGGAATTGATCCTTATGTGAACATGAAAGAAGGATTGACAAACGTAATTCTGAACAGTTATTTGGATTGCGGTGTGCTTAATCCTAACGCGTTTACCGCTGGTATTGACTTCCAGAGCTACTAATGACGATTAGGTTTATTAAGTGCCCTACTGGTAAATATAACCTTTGCTATGATGTCGGGGAGGAGATAACCCTCCCCGATTCTCAGGCAATGGATATTATAGCCGATGGGTATGCAATACTTATACCTGACAAACCACAAAACGCAGCCAATAAATTAACAAACGTTGAATCCCGTTAAACTTATAACGCCAAGCGCTATAACCCCTGTTACATTAACAGAGGCTAAAGATCATTTGAAAGTTAGTGGAAACGATGATGATACGCTTATTCAGATTTATCTTAATGCAGCTATAAAGCGAGTTGAGAACTACAGGCAAAGCGTTGTGATGAGTAGTGAGTGGGAATTGTATTTGAAATATTGGCCAAACAGTGCCAACCTTCAGAAACATCCAGTAAGCGCAATCAATAGCGTTAAGTATTACGATGATGACAATGTTTTACAAACTGTTTCGGCAAGCAATTATCGTTTGCAGGATTTTCGTGTACCGTGTAGGCTTGAATTTGACAGTGATTTTACGGAGCCTTCTGTTTATGATCGTGAGTATCCGATAGTAGTAAACTTTCAGGCCGGTTATTTGGCCGCCTCAAGTGTTGACGCTGTTATAAAGCATGTTACTCTTTTAGAGCTTGGCACCTACCATGAAATACGTCAGACAGAAATGGCGGGCATGGGCCTGGCAAATGTTCAAATGAAGAACGCTAGTATGGAATTGTTAGACGGTGAAACTATGTGGTTATGAGGATAAACGGAATAAACATAGCTGAACTGGATAAAAAATTCATAGTTGAACAGGCAACTGAAACGCGCCAATCTATTACCAATGAGGTTGTAATTAGCTGGTCAACCTATCAAACGGTATGGGGTAAGTGGGTGAGTAATTCAGGTGAGAAGTTTGAGGCCGATCAAAGCGTGGCATTGCAGGATAGTAAAATACTGATTAGGTACTTATCAGGATTAACCGAACAAATGCGGATTAATGATGGAGGAACCTATCACTACATAAAAGGCATTGACGAGGTTGACCGAAAGGTTACCATGTTAGTGAGAACAGAAAAACGCGATAATGTTTAATGGCAAAGGTTGAGATCATAGGATTGGATAGGCTCAAGAACGTTTTAAAAATGGTTCCTGATGATATGCGCCCTATGGTGTTACGTGACATTGCCCGTAAGCCAGCGCTTAGAGGAGGCCAGATTGCGCGGCAATTGCAGCCTATTGGAGACACTGGAGAAACGTCTAAAACTATTGGCGTTTTAAAAGTAAAGAATGGCAAGCAGCCATTTGTAGAAGTTGGATACCGTGGCCGGTCACTTGGGCATATTTATGTTAGTGGTGATAGCATTAGCCGAAAAAACAGGGGAACGGTTAAAGGGTTTCCGTGGCTTTTTAAAAAGGCTGGTGACCAATTAGATTCAAGTGGACGGGCTGAAATGAAGGCCGATATTACAAAGCTGTTTGTCAGAGCCTTTAAAAATAGAGGTGTTGGAAGATGAACGGATATTTGGCCATAATAGGGAAGTTGAGGCTTGGAACGGCAGGCAATTTAGTTGGTGGCAGTGGTTTAACGACAGCTCGGATATTTCCGGGCGATTCTCCACAAGGAGAAGTTTACCCGATGATAACGGTAGACACGTATGACGATGAGGCATTTGATACCAAGAGCGGAGCGGCAACAACAGAGCATGAACTTGTAAAAGTGTTTTGTTATGGAACAAGTGATAACGAGGCTCGGGCATTATCTGCAGCGGTACGCACGGACTTAGATGAGCAGAGTGGAACAATGAACGGTTTTACGGTAGAGAATATAAGATTTTTAAGAATTGATACCTACGATTTGAATTTTACAAACAGAAGATCGAGGGTACATGAACAGGATTACGAGGTAAGAATAAGAAACTAAATTTTAAACAATGGCAACAAAAACAGTAAAATATGGCCGCAATCTTACCTTAAAGATAGGCGGCACCCAGATTGATAACCTGGACAGCAACGGGCTTTCACAAAGCCGCGATACAAGAGAAACCACTACCAAAGACAGTAGCGACAATGAAGAAAGCGTGGGCACCATAAGAAGGCGTTCTATTTCTTTTAATGGCAAAGCGTCTGAGGCTAGCGCAGCGGGTGCAGGCTTTATAGCCTTGCAAAATGCCTATGACTCTGATTCGTTTTTAACTTGGGAGTTGAGTTCATCAACTGGTGGTGACCGTAAATGGTCAGGATCGGCCACGCTTACTAAACTGGACTTTGAAGCCCCTTTTGATGGAAACGTAGGATTTAGCGGTGAGTTGAAAGTTACCGGAGCAGTAACCTTTGGCACTGTATAATGCAGAACGTTAATATAGGAGGAAAAGAGCGCCCAGTGCGATATAACTTCAATGCCATTATAGAGTTTGAAGAACTTACGGGTGTAGACTTGAGCAGCAACACAGACGCAGCGCTATTCACGAAGCCTAAAAACCTTCGTGCATTGGCTTTTTGCGGGTTAAAACACGGTGCCAAAGCTGAAAAGCAGGAAGTTTATTTTACGCTTGAAGATGTTGGCGGTTGGCTGGATGCCGGAAGTATGGCTTCATTCTTTCAGGTGTATGTTAAGGATAACAGTACGGGCGAACAGGCCGAAACCGTTGAAGGGCAAGAACCAAAAAAGTAACGTGGCGGAGCATGCGCAAGATAGCGCTTGGCCGCTTGCGATACCCGCCAGACGTTTTCTATTTGATGACAATGGCCGAGCTATATGATGCCATTACAGGAGCAACGGAATATGAGCAGACGCAATTACAGTGGCATTTGTGGGGCATTAGGAAAGCAATATATTTTCAGGTTAATTATGCCAATGGTGCAAAAGAGCATGTAAAGGAGGAGGAAATATTTAGTCTTGAAATGGACGAAGAACTTAAGCGGCAACGATTTGCAAACATGAGAGAAATTAAAGTTACGCAAGATGGCACTGGGGAATGACGTTACGTTAAAGGTTGGATTTGACATTGATAAGTTTCAGGCGGAACTTAAGAAGACTAACGGCATTTTAGATAATTGGGCTAACAGCTTTTCAGGCGCATTGGCTGGTGTTGCTGCGGGTTTTTCAGCTATGAAAGTGGCTGAATTTGCTTTAGACGTATCTAAATTAGCAGGTGAGGCGGAGGGTGTACGGGCAGCATTTGATCGGTTGGAGGGTTCTGTTACATTAATGGCAGAACTTAAAAAAGCCACTAACAATACCGTAAGTGAATTAGACCTGATGAAGCGGGCCGTCATGGCCTCAAACTTTGATATTTCATTACAGGCACTTCCAAAACTTTTAGAGTTTGCCACATTAAGAGCAAAGCAAACAGGCCAAAGCGTTGATTACCTTGTTGATTCTATTGTTACTGGTATTGGCCGCAAGTCTAAACTGATACTTGATAACTTAGGTATATCTGCTGTTCAATTAGATGAAGCGCTGGGGGGCGCAAGTACAGCAGCATCAACTATTGGTGAGGTAGCCGATGCCGTTGGAAGAATAGCCGAGGAGAATCTTAAAAATATGGCTGGGTTTACCGATGATGCTAAAACCAGCATTGATAAACTTGGGGCCAGTTGGGTAAACTTAAAAATATTCATAGGTGAGGCATTAAATGAAACCGGGCTTTTAAAAACTGCATCGGCCTCACTTGTTGGCGTAATGGATGTTCTTTCAAATAAGACATTAACATGGGCTGAAAAATTAGATATATTAGCCTCACCCGATGGCGCTGAAAAGTTTAAAAAACTAACTGCTGAAATTGAAAATACGGCAGCCGCACAGGAAAAACTTTTAAAGGATTCAATAATTAAACAAGCTGACCAAGCAATAAAAACCTTTGGATTTAATTTAAAGGCCATAGGGGATGCTTACAAACAGAATATAAACTATACCGCTATAATGGCGGAGATCACTAAGCGGCAGACGGATAAATTAAAAAACGAAGCAGAAGCAGCCAAGGCAGCCGCCAAAGCCTACAATGAGTTATTTCACTCAAAGGCAAAAGTAGTAGGTAAAACACCAGAGGGAACAACGGCACTGCAAAAGGCAACAATACCAACACCGCCATCAATGCCTGATAAAGTTGGAAGTCCTTTTGGTACCATAATAACTCAGGATATTTTAGATGCAAATGCTAAAAGTATAGATCAATACAATGCTCTTGCACAGGAGATTATGAGCATCAATCAAGAGGTAAGAAACAGTTGGATGTCATTAGCTGAAAGTTCTTTGGTAGCTATGGCGACAGCATTTGGAAGTGGCGAGCCAATCGGAAAAGCTTTTTTAAAATCACTTGCAAGTTTTGGTATAAAGTTTGGCGCAATGCTTATTAAGTTAGGTATTGCAAATATTGCAATAGGCAATAAACCAAAAGGCGTTCAACAAATAGCGGCAGGCGTTGCCCTTGTGGCAGCGGGCGCGGCTTTAGCTTCTAGCAGTGCCGCTTCTGGTAGTTCAGGTGGTGGCCGTAATGGTTCGGTTGGCGGTGGTTCTGATGGTGGTGGCCGTCAATTTTCAGCCCAATCTCAAAACATTACAGTAAACGGTGAGTTTAGATTACGCGGAAGTGATTTAGTGGCTTCTATGAACAACGCACAGGCAAACAATTATTATAGAAAAGGTGGCTGAAGTTAAACTATTTGTTGTTCAGTTTAAACTTGATAACCCGTTTGGTACTTATCTGGACGGGGATGGCGTGGTTGTGTATTACAATGACTCTACAGATCAGTTTGTGGTTTACTACAATGATGTAGTAGTAACCAGTGGAGACCCGATAGGCGTACAAACAAACAATTTTAAACTAGACGGAAAAACATGGTCTGACTACTATAGCGGGCGGTTTTTTAACGCTCAAATATGCAGCGGATCAACTCTACTAACATTTGAAAGAATTTATGTTTTCCCGTACGTTGCAGTTAAGTTAAGACTTAACAACCACCCTGCATGCGATATTTTTGCGCTCAATCTGGTTTGTGATATTGAATTTGATTCAGGGTTGCCGGTGGTTACCAATTGCAGCACTGATACAACGGCTGATGGAACTATAACCGTAACGGCCAGCAGCACCAATTCGCCCATCAAATACAGGCTAAATGATGATTTTGAATATGATGGCCCCGATGGACAGACCAGCGGGGCGTTTACTGCATTGCTGCCTGGTGATTATGTTGTTTATGCCCGTGATTCTATAAACTGTTTGCGCATTATTTCTGTAACGGTTGGTGTTACCTATACATATTCATCTGTATATCGTTTGGAGTTTTACGCGCACAATGGCTACCATTTTAAGGCCGATGTTTTAGAAAAGGACTATGCAGGTAGTGTAATTGAAGTTAGGGGCGGATCTTCTTCGCCATTAATAATGCGCAAAAGAGCGGAGGGAGAGAAGGATAAATTTGTAAGCGTAATTGCATCTGAGGCAGAGCTTAATATGATGAGTTCTGTAAACTCATTCTTTACGTCATTGATGACCAATGACCCTGAAAAGTTCAGAGTGAAAATTTACATGGATAGTGGCAGCGGCTATTCTGCTTTGTGGACTGGCAAGATGCTCACCAACCAATATCAGGAACCATATACCGCACCACCCTATCCAATTAGCATAATAGCCACCTGCGGAATATCGGAATTAAAAGACTATCCTTTTTTAGATGCACAGGGCAATAGGTATAATGGTGCTTTTAAGCAAATTGAAGTCATTGCGTTCATACTGAAAAAAACAGGCTTACTGCTAAACATAAGAAGTTACCTAAATATCTACGCCACCACAATGGCCTCAACGGCAGCGGATGACCCACTGGCACAGGCTTATGTGGATATGGATACTTACTATGTTGAGAGCGATGTGCCTAACTGCTTGGATGTTTTAAAATATATTATTGAACCTTATGGGGCGCATATAGTACAATGGGAAAACTGCTTCTGCATTGTGCGAATGGAAGAAATGATACAGGGCACTATGGCCTACAGGGAGTTTACGAGTGAGGGAGTATATTCATCTAACGGAACAACCAACAGCCAGAAACAGATTAAGAGATCAATATTTACTGATTGTTTATCTTGGATGGAGACGGAGGGATCAGTAAATGAACTACAACCAGGGTTTGGCGCTATTCAATTACAGTACATAATGGGCAAGAAAGCCAATATTTTTAAAAATGGCGACTTTGCTCAAAAGAAAATTTCAGTTTATTATAACAATATAGACAACCCTGGCGCTGGCGTTGACCCTGTCTTGAAAACGCAGGTAATGCCGGATACTACTGGATTTGAAATAGTTGCCAACGGAACAACTCTAATGAAATCTGTTGAAACCATTGACGGTGATAATGTTGGCTTGGTTGTAGATATAACTGAAAAAGGCGGTTACCTTTTAACAGAATCCATAAACACTAAAATGGGTTTTGCGGATCAATTGCGGTTTACGTGGACGGTAAAAGTTGATCCAAATATTTATAATGACAGCATATCCTACATAAAGGTAAAAATACAAGTTAAGTATGGTACTTGGTATATGTTGAGTGATGGCACGTGGACACAGACCGAAAGCGCCATAGCATTTTATACTCAAAAGAATGAGTGGGGTAAGTTTAACACATACTCAATAACGGCAGATAAGCCTTTGGATGCCACTACAACGGATGGATTAAATCTGTTTTCAGTTCTATATTTTCCACATCCGTATGACCCTGAATTTACGAGCCTGACTAATATGAAGGCAAAGGCTACAATAAACACTGGCGAGGGATTTAGGACGGAGATTGCGATTAACAATTCATTGTGCTACTATGAACTAAAACGCACGACAAACCCAATTGATACGGCCACCATACCATCCATAGTAAGGCCAAATGATTACAATTCATCAACAAACCCCTATCAATGGGTTTTGCAGAAAACTATTTTAAGCCCCATAACGGGAAGATCATGCAAGATTACTATTGATAAAGTTGTGCTTGAGTTTTTAAATAATGGCAAACTATTGCCCGAACAGCAATCATTTAAAAAACTTTGCGAGAATAACAACAAAACCGTATTGAACAGAACAATAAGGCATGGTAGTTTGATAAAAGACGGCAGTATGATTTTTGCCAAAGGGCGGATTTTTAAAGATACATTAAAGTTTATTGGTGGGCAGTTGGTTAATCAGGGCGTGATTGAAGATGAAAACTATTTTGCAGGTTATCAGCAGTATAGCATTGGCAGCGCGGATATTGTTTACGCTGGTTATTTACGAAGCGCCAGCGGTGTAGGATTTACAACCTGGGGCCGTGACTTATTGAACGGAGAGGCAAAAAACATTGAACAGATTTATCTTGATATGTATGAAGTTCAATATAAAAGAGCATGGCAAAAGATAACAGGAAACCTGATTACAAAAGATACATTTTTAGGTTTTCTGGATTCGGCCATTGATGGAACAATAGAACTATTTCCGGTATCTTTGGAGCTGGATGTGAAGCGTAGCGAGTATAGCGGGGAGTTCATGGAGGTTTTTGACCCCGTTGATGGTGTTGGTTTTAGTACAGGTTTTAGCATAGGATTTGACGCATAGTATATGGCACAACAAACACAAGCAACATGGGTAACGGTATGGGAAGCCAGTAATGGAAACTTTGCCGATAACGTTACCCGTGACATTATAGAGGCAACAACCAGAAGTTTTGCCGTAGACATGGGCGATAGTTTTCTATTTGTAGATAATGCCCATGATACTATTCAGTTTATTATTGATGGTGGTGGCTCTGCAATAACAACAGGCGTAAAGGGTGACATTATGATACCATTTAACTGTACGGTGAATGGTTGGGATATTGTGGCTGACCAGACTGGCAGCATAGTGGTAGACATTTGGAAAGATACCTATGCCAACTTTCCGCCAACGGTGGCCGATACTGTGACCGGAAGCGAAAAGCCAACCATTACAACGGCTTCAAAAAATCAAGATTTAACACTAACAACGTGGACAACAGCATTTAGTCGTGGTGATTGGTTGCGGTTTAATGTGGATAGCATTACAACAGTAACCCGTGTAACAGTGGTAATACGGGTTAAGAGAACAAGCTAATGGCAGCACCGGCATACATAGCAGCAGGCACAAAAGCACAGGCCACAGGAGGCACAGTTGCCCCTACTTACATGGGTGGCATATCTGCCAATGATCTTTTATTTGCCCTTGTTGTGAGTGTTGGAAATGGCATTATAACTCCACCGAGCGGATGGACGGAACAAAACACCGGAACAATAATTAACCCACCATCTGCAGCTTTTAAACTTTATATCAAGTTAGCCAATGGCACAGAGCGCGGCACAGTAACATTTACGCGAACAGGATACTCAGGCAGTTCTACGTTTATGGCGCAGTTATATCAATACAGAGGAACGGCATTTATAACGGTTGAATCTTCGGCTTATCCGACATTTGGCGGTAATGCTTCTACAATTACGTGGAATGCGGTAACGGTTGGAGGCAGCGAAAGAACGTTAGCGGCATTTGTGATTAATTACAACGGGTCGAACCCAGGTAGCCCATCAGGCTACACCATGAACCAAAGTGATAACGATGGTATCGGCACCTACTTTGAACTGAACAGTAAAGAGAATGTTAGTAGTGACGGCAGCGTTACGGCCACCAATGGAAGCACAAATGGATGGACAGCGGTACACGTGAGCATATACAACATGCCAGCACCGGCAGCCTTAAAAAGGTCTTTTATTGTGAATTAAGATGTATTTTAACACCAATATATCGCCATTACTTCAAGCAGCATCAACTATTGGTAATACGATATGGTTTGAGCAAGATCAAGAAGTTATTTATATAGGTGCCAGTGGTGCTTTTAGTGCGATAGCACCATCATCTGCCGTCTATCCTGGAGATGCAGGTATGGCGGCATTTGATTCAAGCTATATATATTTGTGTACATCTACAAACACATGGAAGCGGGCAGCAATAGCAACATGGTAAGATTTAAAAAAGACTTAATATGGCATACACAATAGAAAGCGATAAAAGTAGACAGGTAAAGTGGGTAGTGCGTGAGGATACGGACGTATCGCTAACCATTACAGTAACGCTTGCATCTGCGGCTTACAATTTAAGCAGTTATACATTTATAGCGGAGATTTTTAAGGTAGGTGGCACAAGCCCGATATTAACGTTAACGCAAGGATCAGGCATTACAAACAATGGGGCGGCAGGCACATTGGTTCTAGCAATTACTGACACGCAGTTAAACCTTACGCCTGATGAGTATTTTTGGAAGTTAAGAACAACATCACCAACGGATAACCTATGGTTTAATGGAATATTTGATGTAAAGGGTTATTTGTATGATAGTTCAGCGGATGATTCAGTAAGTATAGCTCTGACAGTTGGAGGTGATTCTGTTAGCGTAACGCTTACTTTGGCAGGTAGTTTAAATGGTTCAGGCACATCTAATCAGATAACTTACTGGACTGATGAAGATACTTTAGCCGCGCTTAACACAGCAACTTATCCAAGCCTAACTGAGTTGAGTTATGTAAAAGGCGTAACAAGCTCAATTCAAACCGCGTTAGCTGCCAAGCAGGCGTTAATAATTACCGAAACAACTTTAACCGATGGGGCGAGCATAGCCCTTGTGCAGCAGAACAACGTTTTGGCAACTTCGCGAAGCACGATAACATTTACAATCAGCAACACATCAACATTCATTTACCTGACCATCACGCTAACGGGCACAAGTTTAGTGCTGACGTTTCCGGCCAATAGCCTTTGCGTTGGCAGTTCTGGAACGGCAAGCGGTGATAATACCTGTACTTTAACGGGTACTTCAGGTGACGTTTACGAAATAGCGATTAAGAAACGTGTTAGCACTTATTCGGTGGTGGCTAAAAACTTTGGTCAATGAGTTGGTTCGGGGCTTTACTTCCTTTAGGTGCAAGTACTCAATATACTTTATCAAAACTATCGGTAAAGTATAATAGTACCGATTTTGCATACCCTTCATCTTTTGGATGGTCTGATTTATCCAGCGTTCGTGCATTTAGCAAAATGATTGAAGGATGCACTATTACCACAAATACTTATAGTGCGGCAACCAATTTCAATACCGGATTAGCTTACGATATTTCAACGGACAATTTTATTTCAAAAAATTACGGCCCACAGGCCAATGAGTTTTTTACTAGGGCTGCTGTTAAGGCCGCTTGTGCTTTAGCTATTGGGAACATCCCGACATTAAATTTTTCTTCACCTGGTTCTGGGAATCAGGGCATTGCATACGATCCGATTAATTCAATAATCTTTGAATATTTAGGTACGGCTGGAAATACCTATATACGTGAACGTGATTTATCCGGAAATCTATTAGATGAAGTTGATACAGATTTGGGGATTTCCTATATACCTGGAACTATTTGGTATGATTACTCTAGTGAGTTAATGTATTGTACTACTGGAGGGGTCACCGCCCCAGCGGTGGTGGTACTTAAAAAAAATGCAGGCGGTACGCTCTGGGAAACAATAGAGGCAAAATGGTTTTTAACGAAAGAGGGATTCGGTGGAATAAATGGGTCTTTTCTGGCCAATGTTATAGGAAGCGAAAGTGCTGGATATAATTCAATGATTGTCTGGCGTGATATAGATGGCTTTAAGATTAGATTAATGGCCACGCCATCATCTTTCGTTAATTACGAAGAGGGTCTTATTATTGATCCGCGTGACTTTACAATTTGGTATAACGAGGATGCCGGTGGCCATGCATCTATTACAAACGGTAATCGACTTCTTCATGTAGATAATCCAAATGGGTACTATCTAAAATACCTACGCTTTCCCAATATGTTTGCTTGGTCAGATTGTAAACTTGGCGGCAATACTGTAACCGGTAACTATTATACTGATGAGGTACTAAATGGCTCAAATTGGACAACACTGCCAGTTATAGACTACGGTTCAAATACAGCACAACAAACACTAGCCAATTGGGAGGTAGGGGAAGATGAAGCCGCAGAATTAGAATTTAGAGGAAGTGGCACCGCCCCAACAACATCACCTTTAGCAGCAAAGGACTGGCACACGTTGGCCGAGTATGACCCTAATGGAACTAATGATGGATGGGGGTCAACTACTCCTGGCGCTTGGCAAACAACGCCAACCACTGACAGGTACATGCAAGTTAGGGTTAAACCCATATCACCTACGCCAGCATGGACTCCCGCTGATTTAGGCAGTGATTTATTATTGTGGTCAGAACATCATAGCCTTGATGGGCTTCACTATGATCCTACTGATTCAAATAGATGCAATACAGCGGTAAACTATGTTGATCCGTATAATAATTTTTCAAACCCCACAACAGGTCAAAAACCAACATGGAATGCTGCTAATAGGTATTTAGATATGACTGCAAGTAGCCGTCATTATACATTATCGACTGGCGCAATTGATGATCTAAAAGTTCAACCGGAAGTAGAAATACATGGAGTGGCCTTAAAGAATGCTGCAAGCTCAAGAGTGTTTTTTCTGGCTGTAAGTCAATTAGGAGTTGCCAATAATAGAATAGCATTGCAACATTTAGGATCGGGCGCATCTCCCGCAAACATAGTGAGTATTGAGGTTGTAGATGGTGCGGGTTCTACAAGCCTTTATGGATTCACGGATACAAATACAACTGCGTGGAAAGTGTACTCATTCCGGCTGGGCGGTGCGTCAAATAAAATATACATGAATGGAGTTGAACAATCATTAACTGTTAGTTCAG
>JACCDZ012013711.1_pt1 | contig 23917 bp, 13 predicted proteins | sample 7449551 | NCBI WGS metagenome assembly JACCDZ01 (sample SAMN15323452, study PRJNA562643) | freshwater metagenome | isolation source: river surface water | place: USA:Blue River Watershed | collected 2017-08-18 | reverse complement strand
CTGCATAATCTGAATCATAGTAAGATTAGCCTCGTCCTACCAGGTAGGAAAGCAGGATTCTCCTCAAAGGCTTTGGTTTATAGCATTTGATCTAGGGGAATCGTAAATATAAACCTAGATTTTCGTTAGTTTCGGACGATTTTCGAAAATAAAGAAACTAAGTGTTTTGTGGCTGTTTCTGGCCTAGCAAAACATCGAAAATCCAATCAGGAAATAAACCTGTAGAAAGCTCTTTAGTTGCTTGTTTGGACCCGGGTTCGATTCCCGGCGACTCCACAAAAAAGTCCTGACACTAATCAGGACTTTTTTATTGGAATCAATTTACAACTTCCCTATTCGTTGCAGAATAAAAAGTACTATAATTGGAATAGTCAACAAAACTACCATTAAAGTATGATCCACTAATAACATTGGTTGCTCAATTAATGTTATGACATACCCTCCAACAGCTCCTCCAAAATGTGCTGAATGTCCGATGTTATCATTTTGTGATTTCATTCCATAAATAGAATAGAGTAAATACAAAATACCAAAGAGATAGGCTGGAATTGGAATGACAAAGAAAAGCCCCAACATCATATCGGGTTGCAATAGAATAGCCGAGTATAAAACACCCGTTACTGCTCCAGAAGCACCTACCGCTCTGTAACTATAATTGTTTTTATTAAAAACATAGGTCAATAAATTTCCGAATATCAAACTCCCCATATAAATCAGTATAAAAGTCCAATTTCCCAAATAAGAATGAACCAATGGTGCGAAAAACCACAATGTCAGCATATTGAATAGTAAATGCGACATATCCACATGCAAAAAACCAGACGAAATCATTCTGATTTGTTGCCCTTTATGAATACTTCCAACATGAAATTCGTATTTTCTAAAAAAAGACAAATCATTAAAACCTTTGTAGCTTATCAAAACTGTAAGAGCAATAATCCCAATCAATATCATATTCATATCACTTCATTTATAGTGAATGGTAAAGATACTGAATCAGATAAATTGACGTTGTGCAACTGAATTTTTAATTCGCATTTTTTTTTGAATTATATTTGCCAAAAATAACCGCATGCAATTCCTGATTTATATTTTAAGTTTCCCCTTACTTTGGATCATCTCCATACTTCCTTTTCGAGTGTTTTATTGGTTATCAGACTTGGTTTACTTCATCGTTTATTATATTATTGGCTATCGTAAAAAAATTGTTCGCTATAATTTATCCATTGCATTACCTTCATTGTCAACAGAAAATCGTTTGCAAATTGAAAAAAAATTCTATCGCCATATGTGTGATATGTTTTTGGAAATGATTAAAACCATGTCTATTTCATCCGAAGAAATGAATAAGCGATTTGTTATTACCAATATAGAATTACTCAAAGAATATGAAAACAAAGGCAAAAGTGTTATCCTATTAGCTTCGCATTATGCAAGCTGGGAATGGCTTTTATCCATTAATGAAAGTACAACGTTTAAATGTTATGGCGTGTATAAAAAAGTAAACAACAAATACTTTGATGCTAAAGTTAGAGCCATTCGATCCAAATTCAAATCGGAATTAGTTACCACCGATAAAACCATTGCATTAATCAACGAAAATGAAAGCAATGGAATAATGAGTCTGTACGGCTTGGCTAGTGATCAATCTCCACAAGTTCATAAAACATTTCACTGGCAAAAATTCATGGGAATAGAAGTTCCGGTTCATACTGGCGCCGAGATGTTAGCTAAAAAGTATGATTTAGAAGTAGTTTTTGCTAAAGTTAAAAAAGTAAAAAGAGGCTATTATGAAGCCACTTTTGTTCCAATTAGTAATTCGCCAAAAGCTATTCCTGATTACGAAATAACAGATACATATTTAAAAGTAGTGGAGCAGCAAATCCTGGAGGCACCAGAATTTTATTTTTGGACGCACAAAAGATGGAAACATCGCAGATAAAAAAATCCCCTTTTGCACGAAAGGGGATTTTTATTTTTAATCAGTTTGAAATTAGATTCCTGCAATCATTTTGATCTCATCAATAATGCGCAATGCCAAAACATCCGCTTCTTTTTGCGAAGGAGCCTCTGTATAAATTCGGATAATAGGCTCGGTATTTGATTTTCTTAAATGAACCCATTCGGTAGCAAAATCAATTTTCACACCATCAATCGTCGTTATATCTTCGTTCTTGTATTTATCAGTCATCGCTACCAAAATGGCATCCACGTCGATTTGAGGAGTTAACTCAATTTTGTTTTTACTCATATAATATTCTGGATACGAAGCGCGTAAAGCAGAAACCGTCATTTTTTTGTTGGCCAAATGAGTTAAAAACAAAGCTACTCCCACTAAACTATCACGACCGTAATGCAATTCAGGATAAATAATTCCGCCGTTTCCTTCACCACCAATAATAGCGTTGTTCTTCTTCATTAACTCAACCACATTCACTTCACCCACGGCACTTGCTTCGTAACTACCCTTGTGTGTGTTAGTCACATCACGCAATGCACGCGAAGAAGACATATTAGAAACCGTATTTCCAGGAGTTTTGCTCAAGACATAATCGGCACAAGCTACAAGAGTATATTCTTCTCCAAACATTTCTCCATCTTCAGAAATGAAAGCCAAACGATCTACATCTGGATCTACAACAATTCCAAGATGGGCTTTTTCTTTAACTACTAATTCTGAAATATCCGTCAAATGTTCTTTCAACGGTTCTGGATTGTGAGGAAAATGTCCGTTAGGTTCGCAGTATAATTTCACTACTTCAACCCCCATTAATTCTAATAATTTTGGAATAATAATTCCGCCAGACGAATTTACACCATCGACTACCACTTTGAATTGCGCCGCTTTTACAGCTGCTACATCCACTAAAGGCAAATTCAACACTTCATCAATATGAATATCCATATAGGCATCGTTTTCTACAATAGTTCCTAATGAATCCACATCTGAAAAATCAAAGGCTTCTGCTTCAGCAATTTCTAAGATTTTCTCTCCTTCCACTCCATTCAAAAACTCTCCTTTTTCGTTTAATAACTTCAAGGCATTCCATTGTTTTGGATTATGCGAAGCAGTTAAGATAATTCCTCCATCAGCTTTTTCTAGAGGCACGGCTACTTCTACAGTTGGTGTAGTAGACAATCCCAAATCAATCACATCAATTCCTAGTCCAACTAAAGTATTTACTACCAAATTATGAATCATCGGCCCCGAAATTCTAGCATCACGTCCAATTACCACTGATAATTTATCCTTGCCCGAATAGTTTTTTAACCAAGTTCCATAAGCCGAAGCAAATTTCACAGCATCAACTGGAGTCAAGTTATCTCCCACTTTACCGCCTATAGTTCCTCGAATTCCTGAGATTGATTTTATTAAAGTCATCTGTATCTGAATTAAATTTTTATTTAGAAATACAAATATAAAAGTTCGCATTTAGCTACACGACAAATTCCTAAGCTTTTTTTCATAAAATCAAATTCTAATGTAAATTGAACTTTGTATATTTGAAAAGCCACAACTTGAAAAACACTATGAATTTTCTTGCTCACATTCATCTTTCTGGAGAAAACAAATTCATCAAAATTGGTAATTTCATGGCCGATGGTGTTCGAGGAAAACAATATGAAAATTTCCCGCCAGAAATTCAAAAAGGAATTTTATTGCATCGGGCGATTGATACTTATACAGATGCGCATCCCCTTTTTAGACAAAGTACTAAAAAATTGCATTCTCGATACCACCATTACGCCGGGGTAATTGTGGATATGTATTACGATCATTTTTTAGCTAAAAACTGGTCAGACTATCATCCTGAAAGTTTAGCTCTTTATTCCGAAAAATTTTACCAATCGCTATTAGAAAATCATTCGATTCTAACTTCTAAAACACAATATTTACTGCCCTATATGATGGAATACAATTGGTTAGTCAAATACCAATCAGTTCCTGGACTAGAAGGCATTTTAAGCCAAATGGACCGTCGTACCAAGAATCAATCTTTGATGCGATTTGCCACCGAAGAACTAGTGGCTCATTATGATGAATTTGAAGCGGAATTTTCGCTTTTTTATAAAGAAGTACAACTATTTTCAAAAAACAAACTCAACGAATTATGAAGTTAACTTACCGTATTTTTTATTATTTTATAGTACTATTTATTGCCAATTTAACTTCAGCACAACGCGGTCTAGTTGCTGATAAAGCCATGGTAGCATCTGCTAGAGAAGAAGCCTCTAAAATTGGTGTTGCAATCATAAAAAAGGGCGGTAATGCCTTTGATGCGATGGTAGCAACTGAATTGGCTTTAGCTGTAGCCTACCCGTATGCAGGAAACATTGGTGGAGGCGGATTTATGGTTTATCGCAAAGCGAATGGAGAAACTGGTTCGTTGGACTATCGGGAAAAAGCACCATTGGCTGCAACAAAAAACATGTACTTGGATAAAAACGGAAAAGTCATTACTGATAAAAGCACTGATTCTCCTTTAGCCACTGGCGTACCTGGAACTATTGCTGGCGTATTTGCTGTTCATGAAAAACTAGGTTCGCTACCAATGTCTGAAATTATGAAACCGGTAATTGAACTGGCTGAAAAAGGAGTTGTTGTTACTAAAAAACAAGAAAAAAGTTTGAATGTATATCGCGAATCAATCATCAAAGCGAATGGAGCTACAACTAAGTTTGCTTCTGTTTTCAAAGAAAATGATACTATCAAATATCCTGCTTTGGCTGAAACGTTGAAACGAATTGCAAAAAACGGAAAAGAGGAATTTTACAAAGGGGAAACTGCTCAAAAATTGGTTCGCTATTTTGAAAAAATAGGCGCAATAATTACCAAAGAAGATTTGGCACAATACGAAGCCAAATGGAGAAATACAATTGAATTTGGGTACAAAGATTTAAAAATAATTTCCATGGCTCCTCCAAGCAGTGGCGGAATTTGTCTGGCTCAAATCATGAAGATGATTGAACCCTATGATCTAGCTAAAATGGGACATAATTCTCCCGAAGCGATTCAAGTACTTGTGGAAGCGGAACGAAGAGCATATGCCGATAGAAGTTTCTTTTTAGGCGATCCAGATTTTGTAAAAATTCCACTAAAAGAGTTAATGGATGAAAATTATCTAAAAGATAGAATGTCAACTTTCAATATAGAGAAAGCCACTTTATCCTCTGACATTAAAGAAGGTAAAGTCAATTATGCCGAAAGTACAGAAACCACTCATTATTCTATTGTAGACAGTTTTGGAAATGCAGTATCAGCAACAACTACCATTAATGATGGTTTTGGTTCAAAATATTATTGCGACGAATTAGGCTTTTTCTTGAATAACGAAATGGATGATTTTAGTGCCAAACCAGGAGAACCTAATATGTTTGGATTAATTGGAAATGAAGCCAACAGTATTGCTCCTCAAAAACGTATGTTAAGTTCCATGACTCCAACTATTGTTGAAAAAAACGGAAAGTTGTTTATGGTGGTAGGTTCACCAGGAGGTTCCACAATTATCACATCTGTTTTACAAACAATTTTAAATGTGTACGAATACAATTTAAGCATGCAAGAGGCAGTCAATGCGCCGCGCTTTCACCATCAATGGTTGCCTGATTTGATAACTTTTGAACCTAAAGCTTTTGATACAAAAACACTAGAAACATTGAAATCAAAATCCTATTTAATTAACGAAAAAACAACTCCTGTTATAGGTAAGGTTGACGCAATTTTGGTTTTACCAAATGGAAAACTAGAAGGCGGTGCCGATTATAGAGGCGATGACAAAGCGGTTGGATTTTAAACATCAATTATGACCTTTATTACTGAATTAGAAAATACATTTGCTGCGAATTCCAATGCGGAAAATGCTTTGCCTATGGCAAAATACATGAAAGATTTATTTCCGTTTTTTGGAATCAAAACAGACGAAAGAAGAGCGCTTTTTAAATCCGTTTGCAAAAAACACCAAGTAGAAATTAATAGCAATGCAAGAACAATTGCGTGGGAATTGTTTACCAAAAAAGAACGGGAACTTCAGTATTGTGGAATAGAAATCATAATTAAAAACCTAAAAAACAATTATGTAATTGAAGATATTGTTTGGATTGAAAAATTATTGATTACCAATTCTTGGTGGGATAGCGTGGATACCATTTCTAAATATATTTTGGGCGATTATTTACAACAATTTCCATCTGAAATAGACACTGTAGTAAAACGATTTTCAGATGCAGAAAATATGTGGCTAAACCGAAGTGTAATCTTATTCCAACTGGGTTACAAATCAAAAACTGATTTTAGTCTTTTACAGCATTTATGTCTAAAACACAGTCATTCTAATGCGTTTTTCATTCGGAAAGCAATTGGTTGGGCACTTCGAGAATATGCCAAAACCGATCCAGAAGCGGTTCGGGAATTTGTATTGCAATCCAACTTAAAGCCTTTGAGTAAAAAAGAAGCTTTGAAAAATATTTAATTGTAAATTAGCGCGCTGAAAAAAATCACATGTTTAAGAAAATTATACTTAAAATAGAAGGTACTATTGCTTGGTCAAGATCAAAACTGGGTGATAAACAATTTATCTTTTTATCGGCGGTACTTGTTGGTATATCAGCTGCGTTTGCTGTAATTGTCCTAAAAGCTTTTGCTCACTGGGTTTTTACCTTTGCTACATATGTTAGTCGGATACTGAAATTTGGTTTTTTCAATAGTATTTTACCTATTATCGGGATTCTTTTAACAGTATTTGTAATCAAAAAATTCTTAAGTGGTACGATTCAAAAAGGCACCTCTCAAATTTTATATGCTGTTGCCAAAAAAGCTAGTATAATTCCTAGAAAACAAATGTACGCGCAAATTATCACCAGTTCATTAACCGTTGGTATGGGTGGTTCTGCTGGATTGGAAAGTCCAATTGTAATTACAGGAGCGGCCTTTGGGTCCAATTTTGCACAGAAATACAGATTAAATTATAAAGACAGAACTTTACTTATTGGATGCGGAGTCGCTGCTGGTATCGCTGCTGCGTTTAATGCACCAATTGCAGGAGTCCTTTTTGCCATTGAAGTCCTTTTGGTCGACGTCAGTATTGCTGCTTTCACACCTATCATGATTGCTGCCGCGACTGGGGCTTTAGTTTCTGTAATTGTGTTGAATGAAAATATTTTGTTATCGTTCAAACAACAAGAAAATTTCGACTACCATAACATTCCGTTTTATGCTTTTTTAGGAGTATTTACAGGTTTAATTTCAATTTATTATTCTCGAAATTTTCAACGAGTAGAACATTTTTTCAGTCGTTTAAAATTAGGTCCGTACAAAAAAGCGTTGTTTGGTTCTACACTTCTGGCTATTTTAATATATATATTCCCCACCCTCTTTGGTGAAGGCTATGAAAGTATCCGAATTTTATCTGAAAGTGATCCGGGACAATTATTAGAAGATACTTTGTTTAGCGGATTTAGAAATAATAGTTGGGCGCTTTTACTTTTTGTTGGCTGTACCATGCTGCTTAAAGCATTTGCTTCGGGTTTAACTATCGGTAGTGGAGGTAATGGAGGTAACTTTGCTCCATCACTATTTTTGGGATCGTATGTTGGTTTTTTCTTTTCGAAGTTGATTAACATGATTGGATTAGCCAAATTACCCATTAGCAATTTCACTTTAGTAGGAATGGCAGGCATATTGAGTGGTTTATTTCACGCACCTTTAACTGCTATTTTCTTAATTGCCGAAATCACAGGTGGTTATAACTTAATGATTCCGTTAATGATTGTTTCTTCAATCAGTTTTGCCATTTCAAAACGCTTTGAAAAACATTCAATGGATGTAAAAAAATTAGCTAAGAAAGGTCATGCATTTACCAGTAATAAAGACTCAAATGTACTTTCTACGTTAGATACTAATTCCATTATTCAAACGGATTATTTAACGGTTTCACCTAATGAAAACTTAGATAAATTGGTAGACTTAATTTCTAATTCTACTCAAGTTGTTTTCGCAGTAGTCAACTTGGAAAACGAATTAGTTGGCGTAGTTTATTTCAATGATATCAAAGAAATTATCTTCAATACTTATCGAGTTAAGTACACACAAATTAAAGAGATTATGACCGCTCCAAAACAAATCATCACACCTGATGATAGTATGGAAATAGTAATGGATAAATTTGAACAAACCAAAGTAGCCTTTTTACCCGTGCTTAAAAACGATAAATACTACGGTTTTATCTCCAAATCACTTGCATTAGAAGCTTATCGTACCAAACTTAAATCAATGACAATAGAATAGTTTTAATATCGGATAGAATTATTTTTAAAATCAACCGATATTATTGTATATTTGTGGTGTAATGTGGAATATTGATTTATCATATAGAGAAGAACTACAATCTACTTTTGAAAGATTGTATCACAAAAAACAGCATTTGCAATCTAGCAGACCGCTGCCAGCAATTGCATTAAATAAAATTAAAGAAAGTCTTTCCATAGAATGGACTTACAATTCGAATAGTATAGAAGGTAATACAATGAGCTTGCGTGAGACTCAAATGGTTTTGCAAGAAGGAATTACTGTAAAAGGCAAATCACTTCGAGAGCATTTTGAAACCCATAATCACGACAAAGCCATTGATTATTTGTATTCCATCATTAATGAAGCATATACACTACGAAGTATCGATATTTTATCTTTACACGGTTTAGTACTTCGGTCTATTGAGGAGGATTTTGCAGGTCGTATTAGAAATGGAGGGGTTCGCATTACAGGAGCTAATTTCACCCCACCGAATGCCAATAAAGTTCCTGATTTATTAGATGAATTGATTGATTTTATAAACACCAATCCTTTGAATTTGAATGCTATTGAATTAGCAACTATTTTTCATCATAAATTAGTTTGGATCCATCCTTTTTTTGATGGCAATGGTAGAACTGTTAGATTATCAATGAATTTACTATTAATGCGCTGTGGTTTTCCGCCTGCAATCATTTTAAAAAATGATCGTAAGAAATATTACGAAGCGCTCAACCAGGCCAATAACGGAAATTATCAAAAACTAACGTTGTTGATGTGTCAATCTTTAGAGCGTACTTTGAACATTTACATCAATGCATTACCCGATAATGACACTGAATATATTGAAATTTCTAATTTGATTCAAGAACCCAACATGCCTTATGGCCAAGAATATATCAGTTTATTAGCTAGAACAGGTAAGATTGATGCGTACAAAGAAGGTCGTAATTGGCTCACAACAAGAGAAGCCGTTGAAGATTACATTTTAAACAGAAAACGTAAACGCTAAGATAAATTATCGTTTTTTTACGTTTCATTTTAACATAAACTTCTATACTGTTGTACCAAAAGAATCAATCAAAATGGTAACTTTGCTTTTTTGCAAAAATTATGGTAGATATAGACAATACTATTGACGTTCAAGGCGCACGTGTTCACAACCTAAAAAATATCGATATTTCAATTCCGCGTGAGCAATTAGTAGTGATCACTGGGCTTTCGGGTTCTGGAAAATCATCTTTAGCTTTTGATACCATTTATGCCGAAGGTCAACGCCGCTATGTTGAAACCTTCTCGGCCTATGCACGACAATTTTTAGGCGGATTAGAACGTCCAGATGTAGATAAAATTGATGGACTTTCACCCGTAATTGCCATTGAGCAAAAAACAACCAGTAAAAGTCCGCGCTCGACTGTGGGTACTATTACTGAAATCTATGATTTTTTACGTTTGTTGTATGCCCGTGGCGCTGATGCCTATAGTTACAATACGGGAGAAAAAATGGTTTCGTACTCTGATGAGCAAATCAAAGAGTTGATAATTCAAGATTTTACAGGAAAACGAATCAATATTTTAGCACCAATTATCCGTGCTAGAAAAGGGCATTATGCTGAGCTTTTTCAACAAATAACCAAACAAGGATTTTTGAAAGTTCGTGTAAACGGTGAAATTCAAGATTTGGTTAGCGGCATGAAATTAGACCGTTACAAAACCCATGACATCGAAATTGTAGTAGATAGACTCCTAGTCGACAACAGCGAAGACAATCAGAAACGATTGTCAGAAAGCATTAATACGGCGATGCATCATGGTGAAAATGTATTAATGGTTTTAGATCAAGATTCTAACGAAGTACGCTATTTTAGTAGGAATTTAATGTGTCCAACTACCGGTATTTCGTATCAAAATCCAGAACCTAATTTATTTTCTTTCAATTCGCCAAAAGGTGCTTGCGCACATTGTAACGGATTGGGAACAGTGAATGAAATCAATCGTAAGAAAATCATCCCGAATCCGAAATTATCCATTAAAAATGGAGGTTTTGCTCCTTTGGGAGAATACAAATCATCTTGGATTTTCAAGCAATTGGAAATCATTGGCGAGAAATACGGTTTCAAATTAACCGATGCGGTAGAAACCATTTCGGAAGAAGCAATGGAAATGATTTTGAACGGAGGAAAAGAAAAATTTACCATCAATTCAAAAGATTTAGGCGTAGCTAGAGAATACAAAATAGACTTTGAAGGTATTGCTCATTTTATCAAAAACCAACACGACGAAAGTGGTTCGGCTACAATTAAACGCTGGGCTAAAGAATTCATGGACGAAGTAAAATGTCCAGAATGTGAGGGTTCACGATTGAAAAAAGAAGCATTATTTTTTAAAGTAAACGATAAAAACATTGCCGAATTAAGCGATTTAGATATTTCAGATTTAACTAAATGGTTTCAAGAATTAGAAAGTCAGTTAACTGACAAACAAAAAAAGATTGCCTCTGAAGTCATCAAAGAAATCAAAGATCGATTAGATTTCTTAATGAATGTAGGCTTGAATTATTTGGCGTTAAGCCGAAGTTCAAAATCTCTTTCGGGTGGTGAGGCACAACGCATTCGATTGGCTACTCAAATCGGTTCACAGTTAGTTGGCGTGTTGTATATTTTGGACGAACCAAGTATTGGTTTACATCAAAGAGACAACGAGAAATTGATTCATTCTTTGGAACAATTACGAGATATTGGCAATTCAGTCATAGTGGTAGAACACGATAAAGACATGATTGAACGTGCCGATTATGTTATTGATATTGGTCCAAGAGCCGGTAAATTTGGTGGCGAAATTATCAGTCAGGGGACGCCTGAAGAGATTTTAAAAAGCAATACAATTACTGCGCAATTTATGAATGGCGATATGAAAATCGAAGTTCCTAAAAAGCGTCGTGAAGGGAATGGCAAATTCTTAAAACTAACAGGAGCTACAGGAAATAATTTGAAAAATGTTTCCATCGAATTGCCTTTAGGCAAAATGATTTGCGTGACGGGAGTTTCGGGAAGTGGAAAATCGACTTTGATTAACGAGACCCTCTACCCTATTTTAAACGCCTACTATTTCAACGGAGTTAAAAAACCACAGCCTTACAAAAAAATTGAAGGTTTAGAACATATTGACAAGGTCATTGATATTGATCAAAGTCCTATTGGGCGTACGCCTAGATCCAATCCAGCTACGTATACCGAAGTATTCTCGGAGATTCGAAATTTATTTACGATGACTTCCGAAAGTATGATTCGCGGTTACAAAGCAGGACGGTTTAGTTTTAACGTAAAAGGCGGTCGTTGTGAAACCTGTGAAGGTTCTGGGGTTAGAACCATTGAAATGAACTTTTTACCCGATGTATATGTTGAATGCGAAACTTGTCAAGGAAAACGTTTTAACAGAGAAACTTTGGAGATTCGATATAAAGGAAAGTCCATTTCGGATGTATTGAATATGACAGTGGATGAAGCTGTTCCTTTCTTTGAAAACATTCCGAAAATTTACCGAAAAGTAAAAACCATTCAGGAAGTAGGATTGGGTTATATCACTTTAGGACAACAAAGTACAACGCTTTCGGGAGGCGAAGCACAACGAATCAAATTAGCAGGAGAATTGTCTAAAAAAGATACTGGAAATACTTTCTATATTTTAGACGAACCCACCACTGGATTGCATTTTGAAGATATTCGTGTGCTGATGGGCGTAATTAACAAATTAGTTGACAAAGGCAATACCATTTTAATTATTGAGCATAATATGGATGTAATCAAACTAGCCGATTACATTATCGATATTGGACCCGAAGGAGGAAAAGGAGGCGGACAATTGGTAGCCAAAGGTACTCCCGAAGAAATTATAAAAAATAAAAATAGTTATACCGCACAATTTTTGAAAAAAGAATTAGTTTAGTATTCTAAATTCAACATTATTCAGCAAAAGCATTTAAAAGTTCGAAATATGAAATTACACGATTCTAACGAGGATAAAGAAATTCAAGCGCATTTAAATCAAAAAGATTGGAATGAAATTCGAGCCAATGACAGTTGGGGTATTTTCAAAATCATGTCTGAATTTGTAAATGGATATGAGGCCATGGGGCGTATCGGTCCATGTGTAAGTATTTTTGGTTCAGCTAGAATAAAACCTGGAGATCCATACTATTTATTAGCGGAGAAAATTGCCTATAAAATTAGCAAAGCAGGTTATGGAGTGATAACTGGTGGTGGGCCAGGAATTATGGAAGCCGGTAATAAAGGAGCACATTTAGGTGGAGGAACTTCTGTAGGATTAAATATTGAATTACCATTTGAGCAACATCATAATCCCTATATTGATCGTGATAAAAATTTGAACTTTGACTACTTCTTTGTTCGAAAAGTGATGTTTGTAAAATATTCTCAAGGATTTGTAGTAATGCCAGGTGGATTTGGAACATTAGACGAACTTTTTGAAGCAATTACATTAATTCAAACTAAAAAAATAGGTCGTTTCCCAATAGTATTAGTAGGTAGTGCTTTTTGGTCTGGTTTGATTGATTGGGTTAAAACAGTTTTAATCGAACGCGAAGAAACTGTAAGTGCATCTGATTTAGATCTTATAAAAATTGTAGATACAGAAGATGAAGTAGTAGCAGTTATTGATGCTTTCTATAAAAAATTTGATCTTAGTCCTAACTTTTAATTTCTAAGTCGTCGTTTTATGATCTGTTTTCAGTTGTAAAGTTGTATCTTGTAGCTAAATCATTAAAAGTTGAAATCATTTCTTAAAATAATCTTTTGTTTTCTATTGGTATTGATAGCTTCAAATACTGTTGCACAACATCAATCTAAGATGATTGTGGAACTTGTTCCTGGAATACATACATTACGAATTCAACAAGAAATTACTTTTGTAAACCAATCTAATGATACTTTAAATTCTATTGTATTAAACGATTGGAACAATGCTTATTCAGATAAAAACACCCCATTAGCGATGCGTTTTTCTGACGAGTTTTATAGAGGTTTTCATTTAGCAAATGATGCAGAACGTGGGGGTACTTCTAATTTAACAATCCTTAATTTTGATAAATTATTTCTTTCTTGGAATAGACCCCAAGAGCATCCAGATTTAATTACAGTTGAGTTAAGAGAAAAACTAGCTCCAAATAAATCTGTAACGCTTTTCCTTACTTATTTTTCTAAAATTCCGAGTAATCAATTCACCAAATACGGATATGCACCCAATGGAAATATAAATCTAAAAAATTGGTATTTAACTCCAGCTAGGTATGAAAACAACGACTTTGTAAAGTACAGTAACAGTAACTTAGACGACATTGCAAATGGAATTTGTAATTTCATGATTCAATTTAAAATTCCAAAAGAGACTGCATTAACCACCGATTTGGTTATTACCAATCAAATAGAAGATAAAAATCAAACTAGTTACTATTTAGAAGATTCCAATAGAACTGATTTTAGTTTGTTTATTGAATCAAAATCCAATTTTAAAAGTTACCAGAACGATTTAAATGAAGTGATTACGGATATAAATACTTCAAAATTAGATGACATTCAAAAAATCATCATAATCAATCGAATTGCCAATTTTGCTAACGAGTTTATTGGGAAATATCCGCATCAAAAAATTCTAGTTTCTCAAACCAATTATGATCGAAATCCATTTTATGGACTCAATCAGTTACCTCAATTTCTAAATCCATTTGAAGATGATTTTTTGTTTGAAATCAAATTTTTAAAAACCTATTTAGAAACCTATCTAAAAACCAGTTTACATCTTGATCCAAGAAAAGACAATTGGATTTACGATGCCATTCAAATGGATGCCATGATTCAATATATTGAACAGTATCACACCCAAGCGACTATGCTTGGAAAAGCATCAAATTTTAAAATTTTAAAGAGTTATAATTTAGCGAATCTAAAATTTAACGAACAATACAGCTATTTTTATATGCTAATGGCTCGTAAGAATCTAGACCAAGCTTTGGGTAGTCCTAAAACTGATTTAATTAAATTTAACGAGCAAATAGCCAGCAAATACAGAGCAGGTTTGAGTATTCGTTTTTTAGATAATTACCTTCAAAATGGAATCGTAAAAAAAAGCATTCGTGAATTCTATAGTTTAAATAAAGCCCAACAAACTACAGATAAAGATTTTGAAACTATTTTAAAATTAAATACGAACAAAAACATCGATTGGTTTTTTTCTACAATTGTACATTCAAGAGAATTAATTGATTATAAATTCGCTAAGGTTTCAAAAACCAAAGACAGCATAACATTTTCAATAAAAAACAAAACGGATCTACCCATTCCAATTCCAATTTATGGACTAAAAAAGAAAGAAATAGTATTCAAGGATTGGTTGGATTTAAAAGAGTGTGATAGTACTTTTACTATACCTAGAAAACAGGTAGATAAAATCATATTGAATTACAACAATGAAGTACCTGAATACAATTTACGAAATAATTGGAAAAAATTAGAAGGATTTTTCCCAAACAATCGTCCTATCAAATTTGTATTTATGAAAGATTTAGAAGATTCCTATTACAATCAAATCCTTTACGTACCAACCCTAACTTATAATTTATACGATGGGCTTTCTCCTGGATTACGATTACATAATAAAACAATCTTAGATAAACCTTTTATTTTTGAGCTTGCTCCCTCCTATTCAACACAATCACGTAATTTGTCAGGAGGTGGAGGGTTTATTATCAATGATAATAATCGTACAGGAAAATTATATTCCATTAGATATTTATTGTCAGGTTCGTATTTCCATTATGCCCCTGATGCTAGTTATTCTAAAATTACACCTTCTATCGAATTACGATTTAGAAAACCTGATTTTAGAGACAATACCAAAGAAGCCATTTTATTACGGCAAATTATAGTAAATAGAGAGCAAAGTGATTATGTCTCAACGGATTTGGAAGCTAATTATTCCGTATTCAATGCCCGTTATTATAAATCTAAAACCGAAATTACCAATCATTTTAGTACCAGTGGAGATGTTCAATTTGCTAGTAACTTTGGTAAAATTGCAACAGAATTCGAATATAGAAAACTTTTTGAAAGTAACAGACAATTAAATTTACGTTTGTATATAGGCGCGTTTTTATATAATAAAGCCAAATCTGATTATTTTAGTTTCGCCTTAAACAGACCAACTGATTATCTTTTTGATTATAACTTTTATGGAAGATCTGAAAGTAGTGGTTTTTTTAGTCAACAATACATTCAGTCCGAAGGTGGATTTAAATCAAAATTGAACACCGCTTTCGCCAATCAATGGATGGGGACAATAAACAGCAGTTTTAACATTTGGAGATGGATTGAAATCTATGGTGATTTTGGTTTACTAAAAAACAAAAATGATCAAGTTAAATTTGTCTATGACAATGGCATTCGATTGAATTTAGTAACCGATTATTTTGAATTGTACTTTCCAATTTATTCAAATAATGGTTTAGAAATAAGACAGAAAAATTACGATGAAAAAATTCGTTTTGTTATCACTTTTTCACCCAAAACATTAATTAATCTATTTAATAGAAAATGGTTCTAGTATTTTTTTACAATTTCTAATCAAATTGTAATTTACAACCGAATCCTTATGTTATAAAACCGAGCTTGAAAAACCAAAATAATTACACATTTATTTAACAAATTATAATTTTACAAATAATAATTCAACAAATTAGTTGATTTTAGCAAAATCATTACAAAAAGCTAAATTTTATTTATTTACATATTATGAATTTGAGTAGTTTTTAAGTAGTTTTGTACAAAATGTCATCTTTTTCAATTATGGTACAAGAAAAAATAACTGCGTCATTATCATTTGAAGACTTCAAAGTTGAAGTTTTAAATGACTACAAAATTGCAGTAACAAGCAGAGAATGTAGCTTATTAGGTCGTAAAGAAGTACTCACTGGAAAGGCAAAATTCGGCATTTTTGGCGATGGAAAAGAAGTACCACAATTAGCCATGGCTAAATACTTCAAAAATGGAGACTTCCGTTCAGGCTATTATCGTGATCAAACTTTTATGATGGCTGTAGGTAAATTAACCATTAAAGAATTTTTTGCTGGTTTATACGGTCATACTGATTTAGAATTCGAACCTATGTCAGCTGGAAGACAAATGGGTGGCCATTTTGTGACTCACAGTTTAAATGAAGATGGATCTTGGAAAAATTTAGCAGGACAAAAAAATTCAAGTTCTGATATCTCTCCAACAGCAGCTCAAATGCCTCGACTATTAGGATTAGCCTATGCCTCTAAAATATACAGACAAGTTTCGGGAATAACGAATGCTTCAAATTTTTCTAACGAAGGAAATGAAATCGCTTGGGGTACAATTGGTAATGCCAGTACATCCGAAGGTGTTTTCTTTGAAACTATAAATGCAGCAGGGGTATTACAAGTCCCTATGGTTATGAGTGTATGGGATGATGAATATGGAATTTCTGTACATGCTAAACATCAAACTACAAAAGAATCTATTTCTGAAATCTTAAAAGGATATCAAAGAGAAAAAGGTACCAATGGGTTTGAAATTTTTAAAGTAAAAGGTTGGGACTACGCTGACTTAATTGCAACTTATGAAAAAGCATCTAATATAGCCCGAAAAGAACATGTTCCAGTATTGGTTCATGTTTCACAATTAACACAACCACAAGGACATTCAAGCTCTGGTTCTCATGAACGTTATAAAAGTGCCGAAAGATTAGCTTGGGAAAGAGATTTTGATTGTATTCGACAAATGCGATTGTGGATGATTGCTATCAACATTGCATCGCCAGAGGAATTAGATGAAATCGATGCTAATGCAAAGAAGGATGTTCTTGAAGGTAAAAAACAAGCTTGGAAAGAATTTATTGAACCAATTATCAGCGAACAAAAAGAATTACTAGCACTACTTGATAAAGTAGCAGAAACGAGTCAAAATAAAACTAAAATTCTACAACATACTGCTGTTTTAAAAAATATTAAAGACCCTTTAAAAAAGGAAATATTAGGAACTGCGCGTAAAGTATTGCGTTTATTAATCAATGAAAATGGGAAGGCAGAAGTAGCAACTTGGATTCAAAACTACACTACAGTAACGCAAGAAAAATTTAGTAGTCATTTGCATTCCAATTCCAATTCAAATGCTTTTTCAGTACATCCTATAGCTCCGCGATATAATGAGAATACCGTTGCTGATACTGATGGCCGAATGATTATCCGTGATAATTTTGATGCCTTGTTTTCCAAATATCCTGAAGCTATGGTTTTTGGCGAAGATGCAGGAAATATTGGTGATGTGAATCAAGGTTTAGAGGGCATGCAAGAAAAATACGGCGAATTACGTGTTACTGATGCGGGAATACGAGAAGCTACAATTGTAGGACAAGGTATTGGTATGGCTTTAAGAGGTTTACGTCCAATTGCAGAAATTCAATATTTAGATTACTTATTGTATGCCATACAAATTTTAAGTGACGATTTGGCTACTTTACAATATAGAACCGCTGGGAGACAAAAAGCACCCTTAATTATTCGAACTAGAGGTCACCGGTTAGAAGGGATTTGGCATTCTGGTTCTCCAATGGGAATGATCATTAATGCCATTAGAGGAATACATGTTTTGGTACCGAGAAACATGACCCAAGCAGCTGGATTTTACAATACCCTTTTAGAAGCTGATGAACCTGCTTTGGTAATTGAATGCTTAAATGGATATCGATTGAAAGAAAAAGCCCCATTAAATTATGGCGAGTTTAAAACCCCTATTGGAATAGTAGAAACGCTAAGAGAAGGAAAAGACATCACTTTAGTATCTTATGGTTCTACTTTACGATTAGTAGAACAAGCAGCGCAAGAACTAGCTGAAATTGGTATTGATTGTGAGGTAATCGATATTCAATCTTTATTACCCTTTGATATCAAAAAAGATATTGTAAAAAGTATTGCAAAAACCAATCGATTGTTAGTGATTGACGAAGATGTTCCTGGAGGAGCTTCGGCTTATATCTTGCAACAAATTATAGAAATACAAGACGGTTATTCGTATTTAGATAGCAAGCCCCAAACCTTAACATCAAAAGCGCATCGTCCTGCGTATGGAACGGATGGTGATTATTTCTCTAAACCATCAGTAGATGATATTTATGAGAAAATATATGCTATGATGAATGAAGTTAATCCTTCTCAATTTCCTGATTTATATTAATATCACAAATCTATATAATTACAAAAGGCTCCCAATTGGTAGCCTTTTGTATATTCAAATAATTTCGATTTATTGCATATCGTAAAAACGACTGTTGTTTCCTCTTCTGTTTTTCTTAAAAGGGTTGAAATCAAAAGTTACATATAATTCAAAGCTAGAATAACTTGCGCCAGCTGTTTTTTTACTTCCAATATCAAACAAATAATTAGCCCCAACTTCAATTTCTTCGATAAAAATACTCAATGAAGTTCCTACTTGTGAAATTGAAAATCCATCGTATTTATTTAAATGTTCATTAATTCCAAATGATATATTTCCTAAAATAGCTTCTTGATATAAATCAAATCTTGTCTTAGCGCCTTGTTTTGTAAATGAATTATACAGATATAAATACGAGTTTTGGGGTAAAAACGCACTTTGTCCATACGGATTCAAATCTCTTTCATAACCCGATTGAAAAGACATAAGCAAATCTTTTTTATTACTAGCCTCGCTATTAAATGAAGTTTCTGGACGATTGATGTGTTTTATACTTAATCCAAAAAACATATTCCTATTATTATGAACAACACCAGCTGCTCCTATATCCAAATAATTAATCTTATTATCAACATTTACAGGATCTCTAGAAACGCCAGCAATATAGCCTGTTAGCACGTTAATTTGATCTTCAAAAACTAATGAAGAATAATTCAACCTACTGTTTCCGTATCCTACTGATATAGAAGGATTAAAAGTCCATTCGTAAGACAACTGAGCTTTGTAGATATAATGTAAATTAGCCTGGGAAATTGAATATCCAAATTGACTTATATTAGTTGAATTCACATCCAAGGCCAAAGAAAAATCATTATCAGCGAAAAAGTGATTGACAAATCCAAATCGAGTTTCAATCTTACTCCCTTCGTTATACCCTTCAGTACTATAAATTACACCTGTTTTTGAAGAGTCTCCAAATCCATAAAAACTTGGATTCATCCCTCCCATCACTTTGTTCTCATTTTTTATAGTAAAATCTTGAGCAAAATAACTTTGACAAAAGAGACATACTAGAAAGATATATATATATTTAGTTTTCATATTATTTTTATTTAATAAGGATAAATTGTCCTTCTTTCTCAATTATTTTATCATTAATTGTTTTAGCCGTAATGTAATATCTATACGTTCCATTAACGGGTTCAGTATTTACTTTTTCAATACCATTCCAACCCCAATCCGTAGGAAGAGAAGCTACATCTGAAGTAAATTCGTAAACAAGATTGCCCCAATTATCATAGATATACATACTCACTTCCTTCAATCCTAATAAAGAAGGTCTAAATAAATCATTGATACCATCACTATTTGGAGAGAAAGCAGTTGGAGCCATTATACTTGCACCTTGACCCACTGTTACAATTTCTGTAATCGATTTAGAACAACCATATTGATTATAAACAGTTAAAGTTACAGGATATAATCCTTCTTTTACATAAGAGTGGAAAACTGTAGTGATACTTTCTCCTAGACTGTTCGGATTAATATCTTCTGGGTTATAAAATACTTTGTATGGACTGTTGTCTCCAAAATCCCATTGTAAATAATCGTATTCTGCAGGAATATTAGTAGAAGTAAGTCCGTTAGTAAATTTCACACTTTCATTAACTGACACATTTCCATAAGTAGTTAAATTTATAGATGTTAGACTTAATTGAGGATCAATTAATGAAGTCGTTACTGTTTTAGAATCCCAACAATTTTGACTATTTGTAACTTTTATAATTCCCGAAGGAGTTGTTGGTGATGCAATAGATAATTCAAACACATTATTACCTAAATCTACACTTGGAACTACCACACTATTATAATAGAATTTAAGATTATTATCCAAACTCGTTACAGTAACTCTAACTTTACCTGCAGTATTTGCGCATAGTGTGTTGTCCAGACTAACAGCGTTTATTTTCAACGTACTGTAATCGTATATTGTAAATAAATAAGGTTCTGTTGTACAGCTATTACTATCTGTAACTGCTATACGATACAATCCTGCTTTTAGATTACAAATATTGAAATAATTACCTGTTGGATTAGAAACCACATTCCACACTTGTGATGATGAATCTAAATATTGTAAATTAAAACTAGTAAAAATTCCAGTACCTCCTGTAAAATTAAAATTAGCACAGCCCAACGCATTATTACACGTAACATTCGTTGTTGAAACTAACGAAATTGTAATTGGCAATGCAGGTAAAACAGTATACGTTTTAGTTGGTATTGCACAACCTACTGCATCTGTTCCAGAAATGGTATAATCACCCGCTTCTAAACCAGTAATATAAGTTTGATTTTGTTGGAAACCATTTGGTCCAGACCAATGAATTGCATAGAATCCTCCTGAAGTTACTCCACCAAGAATTGTTAACGAAATTTCTCCATTATTAGCAGTACTACATGTAACATCTTTAACTAATTCATTCGAAATAGAAATTGGAGTTGACACTTTTAATACACCTGTTTTTACAATATTACATGGTAAAGTAGTAATAGTATAATTAAAGATTCCAGCCTGTGTTGGAGTTCCACTAATCGTTAACTCTCCTGTCGCTAAATTAAATGAAGAGGTAACCCCTGTTGGCAAACCAATTACAGAAACTCCAGTTACTCCAGATGTAGCATACTTAATTGGTACAATTGCCGAATTAGACGCCGATTGACACTGCGTTTGATTATTAGTACCTGTTGCTGATATTAAACTAATTGCTACTACTGAATTAATATTCGTTATAGTAATAGTTTGAGTCACTGGGCATCCTGTAGTTGTAATTGGAATAGTAAACGTTCCATTAGCGGTTGGATTTCCAGATATTGTGTACACTCCAGTCAAATCACTAGTAATAGTTAACCCAGCTGGTAAAATTGGAGGTATAATTCCGCTTGCTCCTCCTCCAATTGTAAATTGAATAGGATTAATTGGTCCATTTTGACATACTGACTGATTAAGCGAACTCGCACTACTTATGAAAGTAATTGTTGCTGCTGGTTTAATATCAAAAGTTATTGTAGCCGTTGCCACCGAACCACAACTTCCTTGTGTTGTTAATGTAAAAGTTGATGTTGATGTAGTTGCGCTTGTTGGTGTTCCTGAAATTTTTACGATATTATTAGCGTCTAATGAATAGATAATACCTGCCGGTAAGGCTGGAGACACTACAATACTTGTTACACCAGATGCTACTTTAAACAAAATTGGATCGATTGGACTATTTACACAAGAATTAATCTGTGTGGTATTACCCGATACATCCGCAATAGATTGAGCCGGATTTACGGTAATGACACCGTTCAATACATTTCCACAACCAGTAGATGAACTAATAGTATATGGGAATGAACCACTTTGAGTTGGTATCCCGGAGAAACTTCCTGTTGTTGCGTTAAAACTAACTTCAGTAGGTAATGTTCCTGAAAGTACCATAGTTGCCGAAGTAGTTGTTGTTATACCATATTGAAGTGCGGTACCCAATGAGTTATTAATACAAACCGTCGGATTTGGATTACCCGAAGTTAATACTACTGTAGCATTTTCTTTTATGTCGATGGTTCCTGTAACAGTAGTTTGATCACAAATTCCATACGATTGTACCGTATAAGTAAATGTTCCTACCTCAGTTGAAGTACCCGAAATAGTCAATACATTAGAGGCTACAGACCAAACTATTCCGTTTGGTTGACGAGGTGTAAATGTAACATCACCTCCTGTTGCACCACCACCTAAATTGTAAGAAATAGATTGTATTGGCGCCGCTGCACAAACTATCTGACTTGTAGTTGCTGGTGTTAAAGCAGTAATTACATCATCTGCTTTAACCGTTAACGTACCACCATAGGTAGAATTACAACCATTAGAAGATCCCGCAGTATGAATAATATAATCAAAAATTCCAGTTGCGGTTGGACTACCCGAAATTGTAAATCTACCTGTAACACTATTAAATACTCCATTTAATCCAGCAGGTAAATTAGTTGCATAAGCACTAGTTGCCGAACCTCCAATAGTAAATACTATTGGATCAATTGAACTTCCTTGACATGGTGTTTGCGATACTAAACTTAAAGAAACAGGTGTAATAGTCCCTTGTTCTAATACGTCAACAAAAGCTTGATTAGGTAAAACAATTGAGGTTGAGCTACAAGCAGTAGCACTTGCGTCACTTACACTATTCAATCTAACTACTAGATTTCCACTATTAAGTGTTGGAACACTAATAGTAGCTGAGCTAGAAGTTCCTGAACTTGATACCACAAAATTAGTAGTACCTATGCTATAAGCGAAAGTATAAGGTGGTGTTCCATTCGAGCCTGTAAATGTTACACTAGGCTGAGGATCATTCTGACAAACTGTAAAACTATTTAGGCCTGTTATAGTAGCGCTAGGTGTTGAATTAATTGTAACTAGCACGGGACTTATTATTGAACATTCGAATAAATTTGATCCTTTAATGTAATATGTCCCAGAAGTTGAAATCGTACTAGGATTTGATACTGCAATTGTCGCTGCACTATTAATCCAATAGGTATAATTTAAACTTGGAGTTGAACCAGCTGTAGTTGCAGTAATATCAGCTGTGTCTGGAAAACATAAAGGTTCTGGATTTGTTACATTTAGTAATGGTAATGGATTTACAACTAATGATCCTGAGGTTAATACACTAGCACAATTAGTTAATGTATTTGTAATTACAACACTATATGTACCAGCTATTGAGGTATTAAAATTTGAAACATTTCCTGGATTAGTAACTCCTGCTGGAACTAACCAAGCATAAGAATATGTACCTGGTGTACTCGGTGTAGCTGTTATAACTCCACTAGATCCTGAACAAATAGATGGACTATTTACAGAAACTACTGGAAGTGGATTTACTGTAACTCCTCCTAATGAAGTGGCACTTGAACATGATGTAGTTGTATTGGTAACTATCACACCATAAGATCCTGCAGCAGATGTACTAAAACTAGAAACATTTCCAGGATTTCCAAATCCAGATGGAACTGTCCAAGCATATGAATAAGTACCTGATGTACTTGGTGTAGCTGTTATAACTGCACTAGATCCAAAACAAATAGATTCATTGTTTACTGTAATTACAGGTAGTGGATTTACCGTAATAGTACCTGAAGTACTTACACTAGAGCAGTTCGTTGTAGAATTAGTAATAATTACACTATATGTTCCTGCAATACCTGAAGTTATACTATTGGAATTACCAGGATTTGTTGCTCCAGTAGGTACTGTCCATGCATAAGAATAAGAACCTGATGCTCCTGGCATAGCTGTTAACGTAGCTGTATTGCCTTGACAAATTGTAGCATTATT
>JACCDZ010998202.1_pt1 | contig 23918 bp, 20 predicted proteins | sample 7449551 | NCBI WGS metagenome assembly JACCDZ01 (sample SAMN15323452, study PRJNA562643) | freshwater metagenome | isolation source: river surface water | place: USA:Blue River Watershed | collected 2017-08-18 | reverse complement strand
TTGCCACTGAAGACCTGCTGTCGGTGCTCGGATACTTCTCTGGGGGTATAGCTCAGATGGATAGAGCAACGGCCTTCTAAGCCGTAGGTCTCAGGTTCGAATCCTGATACCCTCACCATAATTCCCTACGAGTAACTCCTCTCTGATAGAGCTTATTTGCCCGCTGTTTTCACAGCGGGTGCCCGAAGTTGATTCCTCTTTTCAAAGATGCTTTTCCGCATAAGCTGCCAGCAGCGAGCGCGGTACTCCCTGCAATTGCAGACTGCCTCCGTGCTCGAAACTCTTGAATCGTTCTGTCAGGTAGGTTAATCCCGAACTGGTGGGGCTCAAATACGGCGTATCAATCTGTGCAAGATTGCCGAGGCAGATGACTTTCGATCCAGTGCCTGCTCGGGTGACGATGGTCTTGATCTGATGCGGAGTCAGGTTCTGCGATTCATCGATCAATAGCAGCGTCTGCTGGAAACTGCGTCCCCTAATGTAATTGAGCGATTTGAACAGCAGCGGCACTCTTTCGAGTACATATTCGATACTGCTGGTGGCATTGTGATCATCCCAGTGCAACGCTTCCAGGTTGTCCGTGATGGCGCCCAGCCAGGGCTCCATTTTTTCCGCCTCTGTACCTGGCAGAAAACCAATGTCCTCGTCGAGGCCCTGAGTACTGCGGGTCGCAATGATGCGTCGATACATCTTGTTGGGTACGGTCATCTCAATGGCTGCTGCAAGCGCCAGAATGGTCTTGCCTGAGCCGGCTGCGCCAGTCAGATTCACCAGATGGACATCAGGATCAAGCAACAAATTGAGCGCCATCGCCTGATAAGCGTCGCGTGGCTTCAAGCCCCAGGTTTCCCGCTCCATCAATTTGTTCAGATCCAGATGTCGCAACACAATTCGGTCCTTGTTGACCTTGACTACGCGCGCGAGGAAGCCGGTCTTGTCGTACAGAAACTGGTTGGGGTAAACATCCTGGCTGATGACCGAACGGGGCAGGTGGTACAGCGTACGGCCATTGCCGTGTTCTGTGTGCACATCTTCGACTTCATTCCAGAAGCTGTGCTGGAATTCGATGTAACCCTTGTTGAGATTGGCAATGTCGCTTAGCAACTGATCGCTATGGTAATCCTCCGCCTCGATTCCGCACCCTCTGGCTTTGAGTCTCAGATTGATGTCCTTGGTAACCAGCACGGCGCGGCGATCGGGATAACGCTGCTTGAGAAACGCTACTGAATTGAGGATTTTGTTGTCATTCAGGTGGGTCGGGAGGAGGACGACGTTATCGGGAGGTTCGCACATCAGAACGGAGAGGTTGCCGCAGGGTTTCAACTTTTTGCCGCGTTGAATCGGCACCCCCCGCTCGACTTCGTCGGGCGTCGCCCGCCCCAGCAGATTGTCAATTTCCCGGATCGCCTGACGGCAATCGGCAGCGACGGCTACTTTGCCACTCTTCAATTTATCGAGTTCTTCAAGGACCGTCATGGGTATGACGACGTGGTGTTCATCGAAATTCTTGATTGCGGTGGGGTCGTGGATGAGGACGTTGGTATCGAGGATGTAGAAGATGGGACTATCGTGTTGCGGTAAAACTTGCGAGGAACTCACGAGTTTGACATCGCCCATAGGGATACACCTTTCTTTAACTACGGTTGTTGGAAGTCATAGTTTGAAACTGTGTCGATGACCGGAGTGTGACAATCAAATTCACTTTCGGCAATAGTAGTCTGCTTAAAATATTGGGCGGCAACATCCAGTGCAGACTGAACGCTACATGTCCCGTTTGTGCGGGTCGACTGCAGAGTGGCTATATTGCAATACGGCTCGGAGATAACGGTAATAAACCAATCTTCTCGTTCGGACAGGCGATCACGTCGTCCTGTCCGGAAGGCAGCATTGAGGTATAGGGAATGATTCGATAGTCACCGGTTGTGCGACTTCTGGCATCGCGCCGCCGGGCCTTGCTGCCGTCGCTCTTGCGTTTGTCGAACGTGAACAGCGAGTAGTCCGTGGGCAAATGTCGAAGCAGCTCCTCTACAGACTGAAAGGAAAGGGATTTCCCGTAGGTAATCTCACAGACAATGACCGGGCGGGTGTTGTTGAGTGTGGCACGCAGTCCCTGCAATGCCGGCTTTTCGAATCCCTCCACATCGACCTTGATCACGTCGATAATATCGATCCCATGGTCGCCGAAATAATCATCGCCTTTGACCAGTTCCAATTCGCCGATACTTACATTGCCCTTGCTGGTGGTGCTTGAATCGAAAGAACCGATGCCCTCGTTGCGCCCTGTGGGAGCGAAGAATGGCAACCGGGCATTGTCATCGCTCAGCCCCACTGGATGCACGCTGACATTGGTCAGTTGGTTGGCATCGATCTGCAGTTGCAGGCGGCTGCGAACTTTTTCAAAGGGTTCGAAAGAGTGCACCGTGCTGCCGTGGGCCGCCATGAACAGAGAATGCTGACCAATGTTGGCACCGACGTCGACGAACACCGGCTGCTCGGGGTTCAGGTTGGCCATGAGATCGCGAAGGAAGTACAGGAGCGGTTTCTCGAAGGCGCCATAATAATAGATGTTGAAATCGATGTTGTTGTTCAGATTGCCTTGGTAGGAGATACCGAAAAAATCCTTGGTGAACGCGAAGTCTGGCGCCTTGCCGCTCTTCGCCATACGTTTGTAGAGCACGCGCGACAGGCCCGGGGTGACCCAGCTCTGTTGCCAGAGCAGGTGGCATAATTTGTAAGTGAGGTTCACTGAAGATTTCCCGTCGCTGGACTCGGTCGTTTTGGAGGAATGGGGTATCAGCGCGCTGAGGGTAGCCAGCAGCTGAAATGTGGCTGGCATTTTACCTTGAAAGGGTCACTTGGCAATCGGTGCAGTTTTCCGCTCGGTGCCGTGGCGTCCGTTCGGTTTGCGCCCGGCCCCGAGCTCACTGGTATCGATTTCGGGATAGTAGCGATCAACTTGTTCAAGCACTGAGGCCAGAAGGCTTCGCATGCTGTTCGGAGACAGAGCGCGGGAGCGCACCAGCTGCACCAGGTTTTGTTGCATCTTCACGATCATCGCACGAGGAAAGCGCGGGAGACTCTCGGTGGGGGCTGCTGCCACTGTCTGTGGCGCGACTATCGTGGGTGCCGCTATTGTTGGCGCCACGGTAAGCGTCCCCGGATTTCTCTTGAGACTGCCGAGAAACAGCTTTCTCCAGAACAGACTGAAGGATCTTCTGCGCGGTTGTGCCCGGTAGATTCCAGTAATGCTTTCAGCCAGGGCCTGGAAGCGATGGCTGGCCTGCGAAGAGGGAAATCCCAGCGTCACCGGAACTTGTCTTTGCACCGAGAGGCGCAGGTAGTCATCACGCGGAATATAACCGAGATAATTCAGGTCGATCTGCAGGTAACGCGTGGCAGCGGAAGACAGGCGCTTGTACAGATCGACGCTGTTCAAGTAGTTGTCCACCATATTGGTAAGGATATGAATTCTGGTGTCGCATTGAAGTCGGCGCATGACCTTCATCAAGGCGAAGGCATCGGTCAGCGAAGTGGGTTCCGGTGTCACAATCAAGAGGCAGTGTTCGGTGGCACGTAGAAACGTCGTCACGTTCTCGCTGATACCGGCGGCAGTGTCGATTATCAGGTAATCGAAGCGCTGCTCCAGTGTGCTGAGGGCAGTCAACAGTATCTTCTGTTGTGCTGCGTCGAGGGACGCGAATTCTGCAATGCCGGATGCCGCCGGCACGATGCTGATGCCACCCGGCCCAGTCAGCAGGATTTCGTCAATTTTCCGGCTGCCGTCCAGCAGCTGCTCCAGTGTGTACTCCGGCCGGATGTTAAGCAGAATGTTCACATTGGCGAGGCTGGTATCAGCATCGAACACGCACACCTTGTTGCCGCCTTGCGCCAACGCAATGGCGAGGTTGACGCTGATGTTGGTCTTGCCAACGCCGCCCTTGCCACTGCTGACGGTAATGACGCGACCGCGTTCTGTTGCTGCTTTGGAGTCTTGCACAGTGGTGGTCCTGTTGGTGAAATTCATCGTTGCCGATCCAGTCCTTTGCAGAGGCGATTATCGTGCCACATTGTGAGAGCTATTCTGACAATCGTCTGCCGTTGTCGGCAGCGTGTCCCTTGCGGCTATAATGCGGTCGGTTCTGACCAGCGGGGTCAGGGTTATCGAGGCATTCGGCATGATAGGCATCATCGGCGGTACTGGTTTGAGCGAACCCTCCTTCTTGGCGGAGGCGGAACCCCGGCAAGTCCTGACCCCTTTTGCTGAAGCGGAGGTGCAGATTTTTACCGGTCGGATGCAGGGCGTGGAGCTGGCGTTTTTGCCTCGTCATGGCAAGGGCCACAAGGTCCCGCCGCATCGGGTCAATTACCGGGCCAATCTCTGGGCACTGCATCACCTTGGCGTGCGTTCCGTCATCGGCGTGAATGCCGTTGGTGGTATCCATGCCGAGATGGGCCCCGGCCGCATAGCGGTGCCGGAGCAGATTATCGATTACAGCTGGGGTCGCGAACATACATTCTTTGCCGATGGCATGGACTCCGTCACCCACATCGACTTTACCTTTCCTTACGATGAGGCCTTGCGGCAGCTGCTGATCGAGAGTGCTGGCTTGCAGGGCGTATGGCCGCATGGCGTTTATGCGTGCACCCAAGGGCCGCGCCTGGAAACGGCGGCAGAGGTCGTGCGTTTGCGGCGTGATGGTTGTGACATGATCGGCATGACGGGAATGCCCGAGGCCGCGCTGGCGCGAGAGCTTGGGATGCGCTATGCCTGCCTGGCTGTATCGGTCAATTGGGCGGCGGGGTTGTCAGAGGAAAGCATCACGATGGAAGCCATCGGCGAGGTGTTGCGATCCGGGTTGGGCAGTGTGCTCGGCATCATCGAGCGCGCGGTTGCGCGTCATGCAGAGACTAAGGCAGGGCTGGCGTAGTCGGTGTTTCCACTGCTGTTTCCACTGCTGTTTCGAGCACGATCGGCGGTGGTGGGGTGTAAGGTGTGATTTGCACCAGCACGCCGAATGCCGGGTGATCGAGATAATGTAATTCCTGTTCGCGCATCTCGCGGATCTCGCGCAGTTGCACAACTCTGTTGATGAAGTACTCCGTCGGTATTTCGTCGCTCACCGTTTGCGTCGCAGCAAGTGTTCCAGGCAGTACCGGCAGTACCCAATCCTCACTGCTGTCGTCCCGTGTTCCAAAGCTGCCAAGCCACAGGTTGCCGTTGAAGACAACGCGGTCGCCGGCATTATTGAAATAGAACGTCACGCTGCCCTCCAATTCTCTATGTTCATTGAACTGGCGTCCCCCGACGATGCCGACGGCCAGCGCAGCATTGCGGCGGGTCATGGGCTGGCGCCAGGCGTTGTGCGAGAGAATGCGGTACTGGGCTGACTGATTCAACGCCCGATTGGTGGCCCCGAATTGATGCGCACCGGGAGGCAGTGTCAGAAAGGCTTCGCGCGCGAGGTCCGGCATGCGAAAGCTCTCTGCTGGAGCGAACGGTCGCGGGCCTACGAGGGCGGGAACAGGGGCGGGCTGGAGGCCGGGGAATTGACCCGGGAGTTGCCCTGTCGCAGTCAGCGGGCCGTTGGCAGCAATGCCTGTCGCCGTGCTGTTGGCCGATGGAGTCAGAGTGGCAGCAAAGGCGACCTGCTCCGGGTTCAGCACAGTCCAGTCCGTCAGTTGCAGAAAATCACTGAGGCTGTGGAGGCGCTGCAGGCGCTCGGGAAATCCCAGGCTGAGCTTTTCGGGAGACCACAGCTCCTGTTCAAGATCGCTGTTTTCATGCGCGAACACCGTCATTTCGATCTGAAACCAGCGCTCGGGTGCTGCAGCCGCCTCGGCAGCGGGTTGTGCCAGCGTCAGATTAGCCGCCAGACCTCCCATAAGAGCTGCCACTAGAAGCAGGATTGCGAGTAGCCGTTGCATCGTGTGCGATCTGGTCATGATAGTCGGGTCATCTGGCACTTTGCGCCAAGGATCTGTTGCATGGAGTCAACTGCAAGAAACGGAGTGTATGAGGTCACGCCGTCATCTTCAATTGTCCCAGCATGCTGTTGATAAACTCGATGCGCTTATCGCCGGCGGCAGCGTTGTGGGTGAACTGCAATTGCGCAGGTCCAGTCAGTTTATAGAGTCTGGGTTGCTGTTGCACCAGCTGCACAATGGAGCGTGGATCGACTCCTGTGTTCTGTGCGAAGGAAAGCTTGCCGGTGACGGTGTTGGCGTCGATCTTGCTGATACCCATCTTCTGCGCCCGCAAGCGTAATGATGTCAACTTGAAGAGCAGCTTGGTCTGCTCGGCGAGCAATCCAAATCGATCGATCATCTCGATCTGCAGCTCGGAGAGCTCGTCGTCGGTCTTCGCTCCCGCGATGCGCTTGTACATGATCAGGCGGGTATGGATATCCGGCAGGTAGTCCTCGGGGATTAGTGCCGGGACGCGCAGATTGACTTCGCTGCTTGCGTTCTGCAGGGCTGCCTCGATGTTCGGTGTACGTCCTTCGCGGATTGCCTTGACCGCCTCCTCCAGCATTTCCGTGTACAGGGTGAAGCCGATTCGCTGCATATGCCCTGTCTGTTCCTCGCCCAGGAATTCTCCGGCGCCGCGAATTTCGAGATCGTGGCTGGCAAGGGTGAAACCCGCACCCAGCGTACTTGCTGCGCTGATGGCTTCGATGCGCTTGATGGCGTCGGGGGTCATGTTGTTCTTGTTAGGTGTCAGCAGGTACGCATAGGCCTGGTGATGCGAGCGACCGACGCGGCCGCGCAACTGGTGGAGCTGCGCAAGACCGAGTTTGTCGGCGCGATCCATGATGATGGTGTTGGCACTCGGGATGTCGATGCCGGTCTCGATGATTGTCGAACACACCAGGATGTTGTAACGCTTGTGGTAGAAGTCGGCCATGATCTGCTCAAGATCGCGCTCGGGCAGTTGACCGTGAGCGACGCACACGCGCGCTTCCGGGATCAGTTCGTGCAGATGCTCGGCGGCCTTCTCGATGGTTTTGACTTCATTGTGCAGATAAAACACCTGGCCGCCACGCAGCAATTCCCGCAGTACCGCTTCCTTGATCAGGCTGTCCTGGCTCTCGCGAATGAAAGTCTTCACCGAAAGGCGTTTTGCCGGAGGGGTGACGATCAGCGACAGATCGCGCACACCCGACATGGCCATGTTGAGCGTGCGAGGAATAGGAGTCGCTGTGAGTGTCAGAATATCGACATCCGCACGCAGCGCCTTCAGTTTTTCCTTCTGCTGCACACCGAAGCGATGCTCCTCATCGATGATCAGCAGGCCGAGATCTTTGTACTGAATGTTGTCCTGCAGGAGCTTGTGTGTGCCGACGATGATGTCGACCTTGCCATTGCGAATGCGCTCGAGTGTCTCCTGCACCTGTTTGGTCGAGCGGAACCGGGAAATCAGGTCGACGCTGACCGGCCACTCGGCGAAACGATCCTTGAAGCTCTCGTAGTGTTGCTGGGCGAGCAACGTGGTCGGCACCAGAATCGCCACCTGCTTGTTGTTCTGCACAGCAATGAAGGCAGCGCGCATTGCGACTTCTGTCTTGCCGAAACCGACGTCGCCGCATACCAGACGATCCATGGCACGCTTTGAACTCATGTCACGCATCACGGCGGCGATGGCGTCTTGCTGATCGGGTGTTTCCTCGAACGGGAAACCCGCGGCAAAACTCTCATAATCGATATCGGTGCAGCGGTACTGGAATCCCTGCCTGGCTTCGCGGCGCGCATAAATATCCAGCAATTCCACGGCAACATCCCGAATCTGCTCGGCGGCCTTGCTCTTCGCTTTTTGCCACTGATCATTGCCAAGCTGATTGAGCGGGGCGAGGTCCGGCTCGCTGCCGCCATAGCGGCTGATCAGATGCAGTGAGTAAACCGGCACATAGAGCTTTGCGCCCTTCGCGTACTCCAGCGTCAGGAACTCGGTTTCCTGATCTTCTATGGTGAGGGTCTGCAGCCCGCGGTATCGACCGACACCGTGTTCGATATGCACGACGGCCGCGCCGATGTGCAGTTCATTGAGATTGCGGATCAGGAATTCGGTGTTGTCCTGTGCTCTCCTGCGGCGTCTACGCTGCGCGACCCTTTGTCCGAACAGCTGGGTTTCTGTCACGACCAGACGCGACGGTTGCTGCAGCCACAAGCCACGATCCAGAGGAGCAATCGTGATGGCGAAGGGTTGCTGTCCGTTCAGAAATGCGTCCCAGGAATCAACCGGTGTCGGGCTGATATTGATGGTTTTGAGCAACTCCAGCATGTTTTCACGGCGTCCCGCTGACTCCGCACAGAACAGGACACGACAGTGCTTATGTTCGATCAGCAGGTTTTGCACGGCCTGCAACGGATTATGTTGTACCCCGGAATTCAACTGCGGTGGTGGCAAAACATCCACTTCAATTGCGCGCCCTCCAGCCGTGTGAGCGTATAACTCGATACCAGGGTAGTCGCGCAAACCAGCAAAGGCCTCGTCGGGGCTCAGGAACAGCTCGGATGGTTTGACAATAGGACGTTGTCGGTCGTGTTTGCGATCCTCGAAGCGCGCTTTGATATCGTTCCAGAAGCGCAGCCCGGAGGCCTCGAGGTCACCGCTGCGCAGCACCAGTGTGTGTTTGGGAAGATAATCGAACACGCTCTGCAGTTGTTCGAAAAACAGCGGCAGGTAATATTCGATGCCTGCGGAGTGCAGCCCCTGACTGATGTCCTGGTAGACACTGCATTGGCGCAGGTCGACGTCGAAACGGTTGCGGAAGTTGCTGCGGAAAAGGCTGATGCCAGCCTCGGTCATGGGGTATTCCTTGCCGGGCAGCAGCTGCACATTGGGCACCTTGTCCAGCGAACGCTGGGTCTCCGGATCGAAGGTGCGCAGGCTCTCGATCTCATCGTCGAAGAGATCGATTCTGTAAGGCACGTCGCTGCCCATGGGGAATACGTCCATGATCGATCCCCGCACGGCAAATTCACCGTGGTCGTAGACCGAGTCCACGCACTGGTAACCGGCGGCGAGCAGATTGGCCCGCATGATCTCGGGCTTGAATCGGGCGCCCACTTTCAAGACGAGGCTGTTGCCTGCCACATATTCGCGCGGTGTGAGCCGGTGCATCAGACTGGTCATGGGCATGATCAGGATGCCGCGGGTCAGCAAGGGCAGATGATAGAGCGTGTTGAGACGGTCGGAGACGATGTCCTGATGTGCGGAGAAATTGTCGTAGGGCAGGGTCTCCCAATCCGGCAGTGTATAAACCGGAATGTTGTCGCGCTGCGGGCAGTAAAAGCTGAGCTCTCGTCTCGCAAGCTCCGCCTCTTCGGTGTTGGCCGTCAGTAGCATCACCACACCATTGTGCGTCCTGGCGATGTTGGCGACCGCCAGGCTAAGGCTGCTGCCCTGCAGGCCGGACCAGCGCCTCAGATCACCTGCTTCATGCGGAAGTGCGGGAGTGAAAATGTCGATTTTTTGCATGGGGCCATTGACCACAACTTTTGAGGGCGTGAATTCTGGCATAAATCCACCGATCATGTCAGAGCAAAAACAGCAGTTATCCCATGTGATGTCTGGGATTTCCGGGCGGCTGCAACCGCGTCGAGGTTGCACAGTCCGGGCATTCCAAAGATAATACGGGCCTCCTACATCAACCGTAATTCTGAAGGTGCTGCCAGTGACTCGACCCAGTTTGGATGATTATTTTGGCGATTGGAAACAGCGTGAAGCGCTCGCTCAGGAGATGATTCCGGTCGTTGGCCGGCTCTACAGCGAACGCAACGTCGGTATTTTTATCTACGGACGTGCTCTGCATAACCGCTCTGTCGCCAACATCATGAAGTCCCACCGCTTCGTGCGCCAGGTGGAGCGCAACGAGATGTCGGAGTTCGAGACTCATCCCGTGCTGATGGCCCTCGCCAAGCTGGACATAGCCCATGTGCACATCGATCTGGGCAAGCTCACCGTGAAATACATGGTGCAGCAGGCGGAACTGGGCGATGCCGCCTTGTCTGTCGAGGCTTTTGTTGCCAAGGAGCTTGGCTATCTGGTTGGTGATAAAACCAAACCGATTGACAAGCCCCAGGACGTCGTCCTCTATGGCTTCGGTCGCATCGGTCGTTTGATAGCCAGATTGCTGGTCGAGCGCACGAGCACCGGTGAAGTGATGCGTCTGCGCGCTATCGTCGTCAGGCCTGGCAAAGAGGGTGATCTGGAGAAGCGTGCAAGTCTTTTCACGTCAGATTCCGTCCATGGCGCTTTCCAGGGCACCGTGCGCATCGACAAGGAAAATCAATGTCTGATCGCCAACGGCAATGTCATCAAAGTCATCTATGCCAATCGTCCTGATGAGATCGACTACACGAGCTATGGCGTCAATGATGCGCTGATCATCGACAATACAGGCACCTGGCGCGATGAGGCAGGGCTGTCACAGCACCTCAAGTGCAAGGGCGCCAGCAAAGTGGTCCTGACGGCCCCCGGCAAGAGTCCTCTCAAGAACATCGTTTTCGGCATCAATCACGACCAGATCAAGCCGGAAGACAAGATCATTACTGCGGCATCCTGCACTACCAATGCAATCGCTCCCGTTCTGAAGGTTATCAACGACAAGTACGGCATCGAGCATGGGCATGTCGAAACGGTGCATGCTTATACCAACGACCAGAATCTGATCGACAATTACCACACGGGTAACCGCCGTGGTCGCAGTGCCGCGCTCAACATGGTGCTGACCGAGACAGGGGCCGCCAAGGCCGTGGTCAAGGCAGTGCCTGAGCTGGAAGGCAAATTGACTGGCAACGCAGTGCGAGTGCCGATTCCGAACGTGTCGATGGCCATTCTGAGTCTGCACCTGACCAGACCGACGTCCAAGGAAGAGCTGAATGAGTTCCTGCGCCTGATCGCTCTGCATTCCAATCTGCAGAACCAGATCAGCTACACCCAGGATCCCGACGCGGTATCGAGCGACTTCGTTGGTTCTCGTGAGGCCGCGATCGTTGATTCCACGGCGACCATTGTGCAGGGCAACAATTGCGTGCTGTATCTCTGGTACGACAATGAATTTGGCTACTGTAACCAGGTCATTCGCATGGTTTACAAGATGGCCGGAGTGAATTATCGCGTTTATCCGATTGCAGAATAGGTGACGAGAGAGGCTCGATTTGCTAAGGAAAACCAATAGCGGATCGGGCCTCTTGTCACTATAATGGCCCGCGTTCCAGCTCTCGGTTCGCGACAGCATCCCGCGCTACAACCCAGGCCGGAAGAAGTTTGGTAATTTCTGTGCTGCCGGTGCATCTCAGGGGCCAGAAAACCCGTTGTTTAGTGTCCTTGCAATGCTAAGTGGTTCTAAGACTGTCCTGTCAATATTTAGGCTTGGTGAATGATAAAAATTACCCGTGGTTTGGATATTCCTATTGATGGTGCCCCGGACCAGCAAATTGAGAACGGGCGGCGGGTCGGAACAGTGGCCTTGCTCGGTCGTGATTATGTAGGCATGAAACCTACAATGGCCGTGACCGAGGGTGAGCGGGTAAAGCTTGGTCAGCCACTATTCGAAGATAAAAAGACACCGGGCGTGATCTTTACCTCGCCAGGAACTGGGGTCGTCAAGCAGATCAACCGTGGAGAAAAGCGCGCATTCCAATCGATTGTGATCGCTTTGGACGACACCGATGCAGATCAGGTCAGTTTTGCCCGCTATGAACCCGCACAATTCAGCGAACTTGATCGCAGCAAGGTTGTCGAAAATCTCGTGAACTCGGGTCTCTGGACGGCGTTGCGAACGCGTCCTTTCAGCAAGGTCCCTGCGCCATCTGCAATTCCCCACTCAATTTTTGTCAATGCCATGGACACCGATCCTCTGGCAGCCAATCCCGAACTGATCGCCCGCGAAAATGCCGATGACTTCATCAATGGGGTCAATCTGCTCGCGCGCCTCACGCCCGGCAAACTTTTTCTGTGCCGTGCGCCCGGCAGTTTCGATGGAATCGAGAAGCAGCAGATCGCCGCGAATGTCAGTGTTGAAACTTTTGCCGGTCCGCATCCGGCGGGTCTGTCTGGCACCCACATCCATTTTCTCGATCCGGTCAGCCTGAAAAGGCAGGTGTGGGCGATCAACTATCAGGATGTCATTGCCATTGGCAAATTGTTTGCCACCGGGAATCTGAGTGTTGAAAGAGTCATAGCGCTGGCGGGGCCGCAGGTCACCAGACCGCGCTTACTGCGCACCCGCATCGGTGCCGACCTCCAGGAGTTGACGGCGGGTGAGCTCAAGGACGGGGAAAACCGTGTCATTTCCGGCTCTGTTCTGTCCGGGCGCAGCGCGTCCGGCGTCGAGAGTTATCTGGGTCGATACCATCAGCATGTTTCTGTCCTGAGAGAAGGCCGCGAACGCGAGTTGTTTGGTTATCTATCGCCCGGTGTCGAGCGCCATTCTGCGCTGGGTATCTATATTTCCAGCTTTCTTAAAGGGAAGAAATTGCCGTTTACCACGACCACCAACGGTAGCCCCCGGGCTATGGTCCCGGTGGGCAGCTATGAGCGGGTCATGCCGCTGGATATCCTGCCGACACAACTGTTGCGAGCGCTGATCGTCGGCGATATCGAAGTGGTGCAGAGCCTCGGTGGTCTGGAGCTGGACGAAGAGGATCTGGCCTTGTGCACCTATGTGTGTCCCGGCAAGTACGAATACGGTCCGATTTTACGGGACAACCTCACCCGCATTGAAAAAGAGAGTTAGTGGATTCCGACGCTATGGGTTTGCGCAAAATACTAGATGATATGGCCCCGCAGTTCGCGAAGGGCGGCCGCTACGAGAAGTGGTACCCGCTGTATGAGGCGGTGGACACCATTTTCTATAGCCCTGCACGCGTGACGGTTTCAGGCGCACACGTGCGTGATGGCGTGGACTTGAAGCGCATCATGATCACGGTCTGGCTTGCTGCCTTTCCCGCCATGTTTTATGGCATGTACAACCTCGGCTTTCAGGCCACTTCCGGCATGGCCAATATGGGGCTGACCAGCACAGGTGATTGGCACGCCTTCTGGATCGAACTCTTCTCCTCCTACAATCCCTCGAGTGTCTGGGATTGTTTGTGGTACGGCGCCGTCTATTACATCCCGATTTATGCCGTGGTGTTTATCGTTGGTGGCTTCTGGGAGGTGTTGTTTGCGACGATCAGAAGGCACGAGATTAACGAGGGCTTCTTCGTTACCTCCATTTTGTTCTCCCTGATTGTTCCCCCCGATATTCCTCTCTGGCAGGCGGCACTTGGTATTACCTTTGGCGTCGTGGTTGGCAAGGAGCTGTTCGGTGGCACCGGCAAGAATTTCATCAACCCGGCACTTGCAGGCCGTGCATTCCTGTTCTTCGCTTATGCCCCTCAGATGTCCGGTGATGCTGTCTGGACCGCCGTCGACGGCTTCAGCGGCGCGACCACACTGGGACAACTGGCCTCTCAGGGGCTGCCCGCAGTCTCCATGGCCACCGGTCAGGAACTGACCTGGATGGATGCGTTTATCGGGCGCGAGCAAGGCTCGATCGGTGAGACATCGACACTCGCCATTTTGATTGGGGCCGCGGTCCTGTTGATCACAAAGATCGCCTCGTGGCGGATCATGCTGGGAGTTTTCCTCGGAATGGTCGGCTTTTCAACGCTGTTGAATGTTATTGGTTCGGATACCAATCATTTGTTTGCCACGCCCTGGTACTGGCACTTTGTCCTGGGCGGCTTTGCCTTCGGGATGGTCTTCATGGCCACTGACCCGGTTTCCTCGGCGATGACCAACACGGGGAAATGGGTATTTGGAGCTCTGATCGGTTTCATGGCGGTGATGATTCGAGTCATGAACCCTGCCTATCCGGAAGGGATGATGCTTGCCATTCTGTTTGCCAACCTGTTTGCACCATTGATCGACAATCTGGTGGTGCGTGCCAATATCAGACGGAGGATTGCACGCAATGGCATTTAACAAGGACAGCGTCAGCGGCACAATTAAGGTTGCACTCGTAGTCTGTGTGATCTGCTCCATCTTCATATCCAGCGCAGCCGTCATTCTCAAGCCATTCCAGGTCGCCAACAAGATTCTCGATCGCAACATGAATATTCTGATTGCGGCCGGCATGTTCGATCCTGCTCTCAACAGCAAGGATGAGGTCAATGAGCTGTTCGCGGAGTTCACGCCCAGAATCGTCGATCTGGATTCGGGCACGTTCGTGACAGATGAGCAACTGACTCAGCTCGGCATTGATCTGCAGTCCTACGATGACAGAGCGGCGCAGAGCGATCCGGCGCTTTCTGAAGCACTTGCTGAAGAGGACGACGTTGCAGACATCAAGCGGCGTGTGAAATATGCCACTGTCTATCTGGTAGAGGCCGCCGATGGCACCTTGCAGACCATTGTGCTGCCCGTCAGTGGTTATGGTTTGTGGGGCACCATGTACGGTTATCTGGCGCTGGAAGGTGACGGTAATACAGTGACTGGCATCGGATTTTATGATCATAAGGAAACTCCCGGGCTTGGTGGCGAGATTACCAATCCGCGCTGGAAGGCTTTGTGGCCTGGCAAACAGATATTTGATGCCAGTGGCGCCGTGGCGCTGCGCACAGTGAAGGGGAATGGCTCCGGAGTGCATGAGGTTGATGGGCTCTCGGGAGCCTCTTTGACTACTCGCGGTGTAGGTAATCTGATTGCATTCTGGATGGGGCCCAAAGGCTTCGGTCCATTCCTCGCAAACGTGACGAAAGGTTGATAGGGCGAAGCACTATGTCATCAGCAGTCAAGGCAGTACTTACCAAGCCACTGGTCGCCGAGAATCCAATAACCTTGCAGATTCTGGGCATCTGTTCATCCCTGGCGGTGACCACCAGTCTCAACGTGGCCATTGTGATGTGCGTGGCACTCACGGTGGTGACGGGATTCTCCAATTTCTTCATCTCGCTGGTGCGCAATTACATGCCCAGCAGTATCCGCATCATCATCCAGATGGCGATCATCTCTGCATTGGTCATCGCCGTTGATCAGCTTCTCCAAGCTTTCGCGTATGAAATCAGCAAGCAACTCAGCGTGTTTGTTGGACTCATCATCACCAACTGCATCGTGATGGGGCGGGCTGAGGCTTTTGCAATGAAAAATCCTCCGGTCATCAGTTTCATGGATGGCATAGGCAATGGCCTTGGGTACAGCATGGTGTTGCTGATTCTCGCCTCCATTCGTGAATTGTTCGGGTCCGGCAGTTTGTTCGGCATGGAGATTCTGCCACTGGTCGCTAATGGTGGCTGGTACCAGCCCAATGGTTTGATGCTGCTGGCCCCCAGTGCTTTCTTCATCATCGGATTCTTGATCTGGATTGTACGCAGCAAGCGCGTCGAACAGGTTGAAAAGACCGAGTTTCGCCTGGCACCCCACACTGTTCAGGAGGTCGCACACTAAATGGAGCACTATCTCAGTTTGCTGGTGCGTGCCGTATTCGTTGAGAACATGGCTCTGCAGATGTTCCTTGGCATGTGTACCTTCCTTGCGGTTTCAAAGAAGATCGAGACTGCAATAGGGCTCGGCGTTGCCGTGACTGCAGTGCAGATCATTACCGTGCCCCTGAATAATCTTGTGTATCAGTTCCTGCTGCAGGACGGCGCATTGAGTTGGCTGGGCTTCCCCGAGTTGGATCTCAGCTTCCTGGGTTTCATCTGCTACATCGGCATCATTGCCGCCGTGGTGCAGGTGATGGAAATGTTCATGGATAAGTATATGCCCGCGCTTTACAACGCTCTGGGTGTGTTTCTGCCTCTGATCGCTGTGAACTGCGCCATTATGGGAGCCTCACTGTTCATGGTCGAGCGCAGCTACAACTTTCCGGAGAGTGTCGTTTATGGCATGGGATCTGGCATCGGCTGGGCTCTGGCCATTGCCGCGATGGCAGGCATTCGTGAGAAGCTGAAGTACAGCGATGTGCCGCTTGGCTTGCGAGGCCTGGGCATCACCTTCATTACGACCGGCCTGATGTCATTGGGTTTCATGTCATTCAGTGGTTTGTCTCTGTAGCAACGGGTTTCTGCAAATGATTGATATATCAGCAATAGTAGCCGGCGTCGCAATGTTCACCGTGGTGGTGATGTTCTTCGTTGTGCTGATTCTGGTGGCCAGAGCCAAGTTGGTAAGTACCGGCAAGGTGCGAATCGAGATAAATGGTGATGCAGCGAAATCCATCGAGGTGCCTGCCGGTGGCAAGCTGCTGACGACGCTGGCAGATGCCGGGATTTATCTTTCCTCTGCGTGTGGCGGTGGTGGTACCTGTGGTCAGTGCCGCTGTCAGGTCATCGACGGTGGCGGCTCCATGCTGCCGACTGAACAGGGCCACTTCACCATGGGCGAGGCCAAGGCGCATTGGCGTCTGTCCTGCCAGGTCGCCGTCAAGCAGGATATGAAGATAGAGGTAGAGCCCGAGTTCTTCGGGGTCAAACAGTGGGAATGCACGGTGGTCTCGAATGACAACGTGGCCACCTTTATCAAAGAGCTGGTACTGGCGATCCCTGATGGCGACAGTGTCGACTTTCGGGCCGGTGGTTATGTACAGCTGGAAATTCCTCCCCATCAAGTGGAATACAAGAATTTTGCGATTGCCGACAAGTTTCGCGGTGACTGGGAAAAATTCGGCTTGCTGAAACTGGTTTCCAAAAGCGACAAGACCACGATCCGTGCGTACTCGATGGCGAACTATCCTGACGAGAAGGGCATCATCAAGTTCAACATTCGCATTGCGACACCACCACCCAAGTCGAGCTTTCCCCCTGGTGTGATGTCCTCTTATGTCTTCAACTTGAAGCCTGGTGACAAGATCAAGGTATTCGGGCCATTCGGCGAGTTCTTTGCCAAGGATACTGATGCAGAGATGGTGTTCATTGGTGGCGGTGCTGGCATGGCGCCGATGCGCTCGCACATTTTTGATCAATTGCGTCGACTCAAGACCAAGCGCAAGATCACCTTCTGGTACGGCGCTCGCAGCCTGAAGGAGATGTTTTATGTGGAAGACTTCAACACGCTTGCCGCCGAGAACGAGAACTTCACCTGGCATGTGGCCCTCTCGGATCCGCAGCCCGAAGACAACTGGACCGGCATGACCGGCTTTATTCACAATGTCGTCCTGCAGCACTATCTCAAGGATCACCCGGCGCCGGAGGACTGTGAGTTCTACATGTGCGGTCCGCCCATGATGAATGCCGCGGTAATCAAGATGCTGAAGGATCTGGGAGTCGAGGATGAGAACATTGCCCTTGACGAGTTCTCCTGATCGGTCACTGTCTCAAGGCAGCGTGGTGTCATAGATGACTGATACTCTGAGACGTCACCGACTCACCATCGCCGCGGCGATTCTACTCGCCGTCGCGTTCCTGCTTTACTCCCCCCGTGTTGTAGAGATTCACGAGTTCGGTGGTGCCAGCATGGGCACTACCTATAGCATCAAGGTGGTGGATCTGCCCGCCGGGCTTGCTGTCGAAGAGCTTGCTCAGGCGGTGACAAGGTTGTTGAACCACGTCGACAAGGAGCAAATGTCGACCTATGCACCGGAGTCCGAACTCTCACGGCTGAATCGCGCTCCACTCAACACTCCAATTGCAATCTCCCCAGAGATGCTTGAGGTGTTGGATCTGGCAATTGAAATCAGCGAGCTCACTGGTGGGGCGTTCGATGTAACCGTCGGTCCGTTGGTGAATCGCTGGGGATTTGGCCCGCAGACCTCAGTGGCCGATGCGCTTGACGCACGCGTTCCCAGTCAGGCGGAGATAGACTCCTTGTTGCAGCGCGTTGGGTATCGGCATCTGCAACTCGATAGCGAAAACTCCACGTTGCTCAAGACAGCCGATGTCTATATTGATTTGAGCGGCATAGCCAAAGGTTATGCAGTCGACAAAGTCGCCGAGTACTTCGATGGCCTCGGTATTGCAAGCTATTTCATCGAAATCGGCGGGGAGTTGCGTATCAAGGGTTACAAGCCGGGGCGGCAAACCTGGGTGCCTGCTATCGAGAAGCCGGTTGACACGGCGCCGCAGGTTCACAATATTTTCTACGCCAATGGGGAGTCCATTGCCGTGGCGGGGTCCGGAGATTACCGCAACTATTTCGAAGACAACGGCGTACACTATTCGCATGAGATCGATCCGGTGACCGGGCGGCCAGTGAGCCACAATCTGGCCAGTGTCTATGTGATTGAATCGACGACGGCCCGAGCGGATGCCATGGCCACGGCTTACATGGTGCTCGGTGCAGAGAAGGGTTTCGAATTAGCGCAGAGCTTGAATGAGGCGGTTTATTTCGTCACGAAAAGCGCCGCTGGCGACGGTTTCGAGGATCGTTACACCGAGAGATTCGAGAGTTATCTACAGGTACAGTGAGGTAGAAAATGGCGACGATCGTAGCGAGTTTTGTAGTGCTGGTGCTGGTGGTCGCTGGCATGGCCATAGGCGTCATGATGGGGCGCAAACCTCTTAAAGGTTCCTGTGGCGGCATGAGCAGCGGTGCGGTCGACTCCGGTTGCAGTCTTTGTGGTGGTAATCCGAGCAAGTGCGAAGAGAAGCAGTTATCGTGAGATCCAAGGATGTAGCCCGGCAGAATCATTACGACATCATCGTGATTGGCAGTGGCCCGGCGGGTGAGTCCGCGGCCATGAACTCCACCAAGAAGGGGCGGCGCGTGGCGTTGATCTCCGACCGCGATCAGGTCGGCGGCAACTGTGCCCACGTCGGGACGATTCCTTCCAAGGCTCTGCGTCACTGCGTAAAGCAGGTCATGCAATTCAACAGCGACCCCTTGCTGAGAGAGTTCGCAACGTTACGCAAACCCAGTTTCCCGCAAATCATGAAACACGCTGCGCGTATCATCGACGAGCAGGTGCATCTGCGCAGTGGCTACTACGAAAAGAACGGTATCGAGATTCTGCACGGGATCGCGTCCTTTATCGATGATCACTCCATACGCCTGGGCAGCAAGGGCCCCGTGCTGACAGCGGATCATTTCATCATTGCGACCGGATCCAGACCTTACCGCCCCACCAATGTTGATTTCAACCACTCGCGCATCTTCGACAGCGACACGATCCTGCGGCTGAATCATTCTCCTCGCAAAGTCACCGTCATTGGGGCCGGCGTGATCGGATGCGAGTATGCCTCCATTTTTGGTGGGCTGGGTGCCAAGGTGGAGTTGATCAATCCTGCCGATACACTGCTTTCTTTCCTTGATTGGGAGATATCCGACGCTCTGAGCTATCACTTGCGTAATGCAGGGGTCCGCAGTCGGCACAGCGAGGAGTATGAGCGACTCGAGTATTTCGACACTCATGTGGTCACCCACCTGAAGTCCGGGAAGCGCATCAAGAGTGATATCGTGTTGTGGGCAAACGGCCGTACCGGTAATACCGATCAGCTGAATCTGCAGGCTGTCGGCCTGGTGCCCAATTCCCGTGGGCAGCTGGAAGTCGATGCACAATACCGGACTACTGTAGAAAACATCTATGCGGCGGGTGATGTCATCGGGTGGCCGTCACTGGCGAGCACGTCCTACGATCAGGGCAGGGCGGCCTCCAACGCGATTGTCGATCCGGAAGCCTGCCGGCAGATCAACCGCTTCGCCTCCGGCATCTATACGATTCCAGAGATCAGCACGCTGGGGAAAACCGAGCGTGAACTGACCGCAGAGAAAATTCCCTACGAGGTGGGTAAAGCCTTCTTCAAGAATACGGCACGCGGCCAGATCACGGGCGAGCAGGTTGGCATGCTCAAGATTCTGTTCCATTTCGATACGCTGGAGATACTGGGCATTCATTGCTTCGGTGATCAAGCTTCAGAGATTGTCCACATCGGACAGGCGATCATGCTGCAGGAAGGCAAGGCCAATACCATGCAGTACTTTCTCAATACCACGTTTAATTATCCAACCATGGCCGAGGCTTATCGCATAGCGGCCCTGGATGGATTGAATCGAGTCTTTTGAACCATGCCGATGAGTACCGTTTCCGTTCTTGGGGGGGGCAGTTTTGGGACTGTCATCGCGAACATCATCGCTGAAAATGGCTATCGCGTTAACTTCTGGATGCGCAGTGAGGCGCTGGTGGCCGAGGTCAACCACACTCATGAGAATTCCCAGTATCTGCCTGGCTACCGCCTGCACGAGAATGTCGTCGCCAGGCACAACATGCAGGAGGCCGGTGCCAATGCAGAAGTCATCTTCGTGGCGGTGCCGAGCGCGTATTTTCGTGAGGTCGTCAGGGACGTGGTAAAGGTCTGCCGTAGCGACGCGATCCTGATCAGCACAACCAAAGGCATAGAGGCCGGTACCTTCAATCTGATGAGCGAGATTTTGCGGCAGGAATCTCCGGGGGCTCGTATCGGGGTGTTGAGCGGACCGAATCTTGCCAAAGAGATTGCGGCCAAGAATCTGACGGGAACTGTGATTGCGAGCGAGCACGCCTCTGTGCGGGAGCTGGTGCAGAAGGTTCTCAAGTCCGAGTATTTTCGCGTCTACACGAATGATGATATGTTCGGCGTGGAGCTGGGCGGCGCCCTCAAGAATATTTACGCCATCATCGCCGGTCTAGCTTCCGCGATGGGCATGGGACACAACACCAACAGCATGCTGGTGACGCGCAGTTTGACGGAAATGGCGCGATTTGGTCGCAGACTGGGGGCGGATCCCATGACATTTCTGGGCTTGTCCGGAGTAGGCGATCTGGTGGTGACATGCTCGTCGCCTCTCAGTCGCAATTTCCGGATAGGAGTAGCGCTGGGGCAGGGGCTGACCATTGAGCAGGCGGTCGCTGCGGTAGGTCAGGTCGCCGAGGGCGTCAATACGCTACGGCAAGTCAAAGAAAAGTCAGACGAATTGGGCGTCTACATGCCGCTCGTGAAGGGCCTTTACCAGATTATTTACGGAGGCGCCTCAGTCAAGAATATCGTCGCCTCGCTGATGCTGGGTGAGCAGGCACTCGATGTTGAATATGAAGCCAATCAGACCAAAACCCTGAACCCCAAGGAGTGAACATGTCCGACGACATCGTAGAAAATTTATCCCGACCCGAGCAGTGGTTGCGTGTTCTCTTCATGGCCGTTCTGGTAGTCGGGCTCTATGTGGTTGGTCTGATGCTGACGCTGGTGACGGTGGGGCAGGTGTTGTTCAGCCTTGTCACCGGCAGTGACAATGATAATTTGCGTGCGTTGGGCAAGAGTCTGAGCCTGTACGTCAAACAGATTCTGGATTTTCTGACTTATAACAGTGAGGTCAAACCATTCCCGTTTTCTCCCTATCCTGACAGCAATGTCGGCACTAGCGACCCGGAAGCGGAAACCGAGGCATCAGATGATGACGCCGACGTCGAAGTCTGGGTCAGCGAGAGCGCCTCTGTGGAGGCCGATTTAGAGTCTGCGTCTGCTCCGCGCAGACGTTCAGTCAGGAAAAAGTCTGTTGCCGCAGAGTCTGCTGCAGACACAGACGAGACCTGAGCTCAGGCCATGGCGACGTTGTTGCGGGCAGTGCTTGCGATCTTGATCTCGATGGGCCTGCAGACTCTTGCCTGGTCCCAGGGAGGAGCCGATGTTCCCGGCTCCGCAGACTATCCAGGCATCAGCCGATTTCCCGGCGCCCGTATTGTTGAATATCGCGAGTCTGGTGATACGAATTACCGGCTGGCGCTGGGGCGTTTGCAACGTGTCAACGGTCGTGTCGTTGCCGGGCGCGAGGAGCGTGTACAAGGCGAGTTGACGCGTATTACCTATGAAATTCCCTCAAGTTATTCAGGTGCCGATGTGTTTGCGCGACTCTCGGCACAACTGCTGAGTGGCGGTGAAGAGTTGTATCGCTGTCAGGGACGAGCCTGTGGCAGCAGCAACTTCTGGGCTAACGACATCTTTGCCAACCGCGTTCTGTATGGACCTGAAACAGATCAGTTCTATCTGGCAAGCACTCGTCCTGCCGATGTGGATAGTCCCGGTATCTACACGGCACTCTATGTCATCACTCGAGGCAATCGAACAGTACTGGCTCATCTGGATGTTCTGACATTGCCCGGACTCGATAATTCTCAGCAGACTCCCGCGCAGGAATCAACGTCAGCGACATTGCTGGGCACCTTGGAGCGGGACGGCGTTGTTGAGGTGCAAGGATTGCAGTTTGACAGTCAGGATCAGTTGATCGAAGAGAGCGGTATATCACTAGTGATAGAGGCGCTTCTCGCGAATCCGCAACTGCGTGTTTATGTGGTGGCGCACTTGCGTGCAGAAGATACCTTGGAGACACAGGTGGAAAGGTCTCGTCGCCGGGCTGCCTTGATCGCCGCGCGGCTCAGCGAAGCAGGCATTGCAGCGGAGCGTATCAGTGCACAGGGCGTGGGGCCGCTTGCGCCTGCCTGCAACACCGGCCCCTGCACCGAACGGGTAGAGCTGGTGCTGCAGTAAAGTCTCAAGCACAACATTTACAAGTGTTTGTTACTTGCTGATAAGTGAGAGAAATTCATTGCGAGTGCTCTGGCTGTTGCGGAACGCTCCCAGCATGCAAGACGTCGTCATCACAGAGTTCTGTTTCTCCACGCCTCGCATCATCATGCACATGTGCTGTGCCTCGATAATTACGCCTGCCCCCGTCGCGCCAGTCTTGCTGACGATGGTTTCGGCGATCTCCTTGGTCAAGTTTTCCTGAATCTGCATGCGCCTGGCAAACATATCGACAATTCTGGCGATCTTGGACAGGCCGATGACCTTGCCTCGGGGAATGTAGGCCACATGACATTTCCCGATGAAGGGCAGCATGTGGTGTTCACACATCGAGTACAATTCGATGTTTTTTACGATCACCATTTCGTCCGAGGTGGACGGGAACAAGGCATCGTTGATGACCTCATCGATGTTCTGGTGATAGCCGCGCATGAGAAATTCCATCGCTTTGGCGGCGCGCTTTGGGGTGTCTGCAAGGCCTGGGCGCGAGAGATCCTCACCGATGGCGGTAATGATTTCCCGGTAGGCGTTTTCCATTGTCGGGGTCATGGGGGAGCGTGCTATTCCTGAATGTTGATCGGGCGCTTACCGTACGATACAGGGCGGGGTGCGGTAAAGTTATTTTTCCAGGACTGGGGCAGGCTCCCCGCGATGAGAAATGCAAAGAGGCGACACCCACATGGGATCGAAGGAGGAGCGCAGCATGACGCTGGCAGAGAGTCTGGAAGAGCTGAGTCGACAGTTTGAGGAGGCTGATCTTTTCTATGGCCATGGCACTGATAATGCCTGGGACGAGGCTGTCTATCTGGCGTTCAGCACGCTGGGGCTGTCCTTTGAAGAAGACGACAAGATCATGTCCAGAGTGGTGACGCCCGAAGAGTGGGAGCGCATGCTGAATCTTGCGAAACGGCGCATCGATGAGCGGCTCCCGGTGGCCTATCTGGTGGGTGAGGCCTGGTTTGCCGGGCTGCCATTTAAAGTTGACAGCCGTGTGTTGATTCCTCGTTCGCCTATTGCGGAACTGATTCTCGAGGAGTTTGCCGGACTGTTGCCCGCCGAGCCGCAGCGAATTCTCGATCTGTGCACCGGTAGTGGTTGCATCGGCATTGCCTGCGCGCTTGCATTCCCCGACGTCGAGGTGGATCTGGTCGATATTTCCGAAGATGCGCTGGCGCTGGCACTGGAGAATGTGGTGCGGCACGGGGTGGAAGAGCGGGTGCGTATCGTTCAGGCCGATTTATTTGAGGGCTTGAGTGAGCGATATGACTTGATTGTGACCAATCCTCCGTATGTCTCCCGGGAGGAAGTCGACGAATTGCCGGAGGAGTATCGCCATGAGCCGGAGCTGGGGCTTGTCTCTGATGACGACGGGCTGGAGATTCCTTTACGCATACTGCGCGAGGCGCCGCAATATCTGAGCGAGGAGGGGGTGCTTATCATGG
>JACCDZ010646375.1_pt1 | contig 23943 bp, 16 predicted proteins | sample 7449551 | NCBI WGS metagenome assembly JACCDZ01 (sample SAMN15323452, study PRJNA562643) | freshwater metagenome | isolation source: river surface water | place: USA:Blue River Watershed | collected 2017-08-18 | reverse complement strand
TACGGATTAACAGTCCGCCGCTCTAACCGGCTGAGCTACTGAGGAACTGTTTCTGCAACGGGGCGCAATACTAATGCCAGAGTTTCACACTGTCAACAGTTTCACCGCGACAAAAGCACGGTTTGCACGCACTTGCCGAATGTTTAAGCAAACTGCTGGCGTTTCGTTCAATTTGGCTCGAACGCTGGCAAATTATTGCAAATTTTATCCACTTCTTCGCCAGACCAATAATGATGCGGCTTACAGGATCTTACTCACAGAATCTGTGGATATCTCTGTGGATGACCCGTGGTGCTCCTGTGTGAAGCCCGATTTCATGCGGCTTAGAACAAGATCAATAGGTTTTGTGAAAAATATTTACTTCATAAAAAACAAGTGCTTAGTGTTTTTTGCTGGCGCAGGGTATTTTCAACAATTGGTTCGCTGGTGTAAAAAACCACAATTGTTGCTGTTGTGAACTATTTTCGATGGTTGCCTAGCCAACCAGAAAGATAATTAAAACTTTTTTTAGATTCCGATAGTGAGGATGGGGGCTTTTCACTACAATGGGCCTTCCTTTGCAGAAGACCCACATTATGACCCAATCCCAAGTGCAAAAAGTTGATATGACCCAAGGTGATATCCGTTCAATTATGCAGCGGATGACGGTGCCAATGTTATTCGGCATGATTACTCTGATGTCTTTTAACCTTGTTGATACCTTCTTTATTAGTATGCTTGGTACACACGAGCTCGCCGCGGTCAGTTTCACTTTTCCGGTGACCTTCACCGTCATTAGCCTGGCCATAGGTCTGAGTATCGGGACTTCAGCAGTTATTGCTAAAGCGCATGGAAGTGGCGATAGCAGTGGTGCAAAAGCTGATGGACTCGCTGCACTTTGGCTGTCGGCGTACTTAGTGCTGGGCCTCTCTATTATTGGCTATCTATCGATGGATCCACTATTTCGGTTGCTTGGCGCAAAAGAAGATACGCTGCCATTTATTCATGATTACATGAGTTGGTGGTTTGGCGGTTCGGTGTTGTTGATTACGCCGATGATTGGCAATGCGGTATTAAGAGCTGCTGGCGACACTAAAACCCCGAGTTTAATGATGGCATGCTCTGGCTTAGTGAATGCACTATTGGACCCGATTTTGATTTTTGGTTGGGGACCGATCCCTGCCTATGGTGTGGAAGGGGCCTCTATCGCCAGTGTCATTTCTTGGTCAGTCAGTTTTAGTTTGATTCTCTATTTGATTATGGTGAAACGCAAACTTGTGGCGACAGGGCATCAACCATTGCCTGAGTTTATCCGGATAAGTCGTCGTATTATGCATATTGGGTTGCCTGCAGCAGGCGCAAACATGCTGACGCCATTGGCGATGGCGGTGCTGACAGCAATTATGGCAAGTTATGGTGCACACGCGGTCGCTGCTTATGGGGTAGGGGCTCGGATCGAGAGTATTGCTTGTCTTGTGGTGCTGGCGCTGTCAATGACACTACCACCTTTTGTAAGTCAGAATTTTGGGGCCAAGCAATTGCCGAGGATTGCCGAGGCCTATCAACTCTGTTTAAGGTTTGTGATGAAATGGCAATTTGCCGTCTATTTATTGCTAGCGCTTGCCGCGCCATGGTTAGCCTCGGTGTTTTCCAACGATGAAGAGGTTCGGCAGTTAATTTGTTGGTTCATCTGGATTTTACCCCTGGGTTATGGCTTACAAGGCATCGTGATATTAACCAATTCTTCCCTTAACGCATTGCATTTGCCACTGAGGGCATTGAGTTTAAGTGTGGTGCGGTTATTTGTTTTTTATGTGCCTATGGCATGGCTTGGTGGCAAGTTGTTTGGCGTTATCGGTATTTTTTCCGGTGGACTTTTGGCAAACGTACTGATTGCCTTCACGGCATTGCTGATGTTTCGCCGGACCTTAACAGACTTAGCGTCTAAAACAATTGAATAATGGCGGTTGCAGATGTCTCGAGATTTTGAATTATGTTCCCCATATCAACCTGCGGGTGATCAACCCACCGCTATCGCCAAATTAGTCGAAGGTTTAGAGGCTGGTTTAGCGCATCAGACGTTATTGGGTGTCACCGGTTCCGGCAAAACGTTCACGATGGCAAATGTGATTGCTCAAGTGAATCGCCCGACCTTGATTATGGCGCACAACAAAACTCTCGCAGCGCAGCTTTATGGCGAAATGAAAGAGTTTTTCCCGCATAACTCTGTGGAATATTTTGTTTCATATTACGACTACTACCAGCCTGAGGCTTATGTGCCGGCCAGCGATACCTTTATTGAAAAGGACGCATCAATCAATGAACATATTGAACAAATGCGGCTGTCCGCGACGAAAGCGTTGATGGAGCGGCGTGATGTCGTCATTATTGCTTCCGTTTCCGCGATTTATGGTTTAGGTGATCCCGAATCCTATATGAAGATGTTGTTGCATCTCAAAGTTGGCGACATCGTGGACCAGCGTTTCATTTTGCGCCGACTTGCCGAATTACAGTACCAACGTAATGATTTAGCGTTTGAACGTGCTACGTATCGAGTTCGCGGCGATGTTATTGATATTTTCCCCGCGGAATCTGATGAATTGGCGGTCCGTCTCGAGTTATTTGATGAAGAGATTGAACGCATCAGCTTATTCGATCCACTGACTGGTGCGGTAGAGCGTGTTGTTGCGCGTTACACCATTTATCCGAAAACACATTACGTCACCCCCCGTGAAAAAATCCTGGCCGCTGTGGATCGGATTAAAGTTGATCTGGCTGAGCGTCGTCAGCAATTGCTCGCTGATCATAAATTGATCGAAGAACAACGCATTACTCAGCGTACCCAATTTGACTTAGAAATGATGGTGGAACTTGGATATTGCTCAGGCATTGAAAACTATTCCCGCTATCTATCAGGTCGTGCTGAAGGTGAGCCGCCGCCAACATTACTGGATTATTTTCCGGCCGATGGTTTGATGTTTATTGATGAATCGCATGTCACTATTTCCCAGATCGGTGCGATGTTTCGTGGCGACCGCTCTCGAAAAGAAAACCTGGTGAACTATGGATTCCGTTTGCCTTCGGCGTTAGATAACCGACCATTAAAATTTGAAGAATTTGAAAGTATTGCACCGCAGCGGATTTATATTTCGGCAACGCCGGCCGCTTACGAATTAGAAAAGTCTGCCGGAGATGTGGTTGAACAAGTCGTTCGGCCAACAGGGCTTATTGATCCTCCTATCGAAATTCGGCCAGTAACTAGTCAAGTCGATGATTTATTGTCAGAAGCACTGCGTTGTGCGGGCCAAAATGAACGGGTGCTAGTGACCACATTGACTAAAAAAATGGCCGAAGATTTAACCGAATATTTGGCAGAGCACGGTGTGAAAGTGCGTTATTTACACTCAGATATCGATACGGTTGAACGCGTTGAAATCATCCGTGATTTGCGCCTTGGCGTTTTTGATGTGTTGGTTGGCATTAACCTGCTAAGGGAAGGTCTCGATATTCCTGAAGTATCCTTGGTTGCGATTTTAGATGCTGACAAAGAGGGCTTTTTGCGCTCAGAACGCTCGTTAATTCAAACCATAGGCCGTGCTGCAAGGAATCTCAACGGGAAAGCCATTTTGTATGCTGACCGCATCACCGGTTCAATGCAACGAGCTATTGATGAAACCGATCGTCGGCGGGAAAAACAAGTCGCATTTAACCTCGCCAATGGCATTGTGCCAACGCAAATCAGCAAAAAAATTGGCGATGTGATGGACCTTGGCCAAGGCGATGTCGAGTTGCCACAAGTTGCAGAGCACTTGAAACTCATTAAAGGAAAAACGCCTTATCAAGTGCAAGCGGACATTAAAAAATTGGAAGCTCAAATGCTGCAGCACGCGAAAAATCTGGAGTTTGAACAGGCTGCAATGTTAAGAGATCAAGTTCATGCATTAAAGGCTGCATTGCTAGAGATTTAGTTAAATGAATTTTAGATGAATGGTGTTTCCAACGCGTTTTTGGTATGATTGATTTGATATCTTAGGTTTGTAACATGCTGATTTTAAAGTGTAACAAAATATAAAGTTCGCTTTTTGGTCGTTTGAAGCAAAAATAAATATCATTCAGAATTCGTTAAGTTTGGCGGGGTTAGATTCAGTCCCGTCAATATAACCATGCCGGAGTGCAAAAAATGAAATTACGTATCCTCACAGTTCTAGTCTCTATGTTATCAGCCAGTGCAATGGCTAACACTTTCCAAAACCAATCAAGCGCAGATTACGCCTCTTTTGATTCTGCAGGTGGAGATGTGTCTGCGTGGACTTTAAACCATAAATATTATCTTTCTCCTGTTGATCAAAACGATTCAGCACCGTGGGCAGAAGCTGCATTTGTTGGCCGTGCATCAAGCGTAAATGGTACTTTTGTTCGTACGACTATCGATACAAATTTTGGCGATTTCAGTGGCAACGCATGGGGCGTTGGCGGTGAATACATGGACAGTCGTCATGACTTTTACGCATCAGCTAATCTATTGATGGCTAACGGTTCTAAAGCTGAAGAATTATCAGCCAGTGCAGGTTTCTTCGTGCAGAAAAACTGGTTAGTGAAAGCTGACGTATTCCGCGTTAAAGATTTCGACGGTGAAACTTTCAACGATTACGGTATCAGCACCAAAGCGCTGATGTCAGTGATGAATGGTGACTTCTTGGTGTTAAATGCTTCGTGGCGTCAATTTGATGAGACCGATAGCAATGGTATCGAGTTAGCAGCTGATTATTATGTTCGCCCATACTTATCTTTTGGTGTTGAATATTCAGATGACACCGATGAAAGCGAAAGTTCAATTGGTGTGAACTCGCAATATTTCGTAAATTCAAACTTAGCTTTACGCGGTTCATTAACTCGTGTTGATTTAGGTGAAAATAACGAAACGGCAATTCAATTAGGCGCGAGCTACCGCTTCTAATTCCATTGCAGAAAGCGCCCCGCAGCACTTGGTGTTGCGGGGCGTTTTTTTTGCTGTCAAGAGACAATATTCCAAGTTTTTATAGCAAGAAGCGCTAAAAAAGATCTTCAGTGCCAGTCGAGTAGCGATTTCAGCCAAATCGTAAGTTTGAATAATTAAATATCTGATTTTAGTCGCAAAGAAGGCGGCGAAATTTGTCGTCGCAGGCTATCATTGGAATCGAAACTTATGATTTTACGGAGAAAATGCATGAATCTATGGCAATGGAGCTTAGTGTTTAGTTCGCTGATGTTAGTGAGCAGTTGTTCAAAACCAGTGGAAGTGAACACGGAAAATCCAAGTCGACCGGTGAAGTTACTTACCGTGACTAATGGTCAAAGTGACAACATTCGTCAGTTTCCAGCAGTTATTGAACCCACAGAAAATGCACGTTTAACTTTTCGAGTGGCCGGGCGTTTAACAGAGTTGCAAATCCGCCCCGGACAACAGGTTAAACAAGGCGAATTGTTAGCAAAACTTGATCCGACCGATTTTCAATTGAAGGCCGATCAAGCAAAAGCACGTTACCAATTAGCGAAGGCGCAATTTGAGCGAGCCAATAAGCTCATCAGCCAAAAGCTAGTTTCCCAAGCCATGTTTGATGAAACGAAAGCGCAATTGCAAGTCGCTGAAGCAGATCTAAAAACCAGTGAAACCAACTTAAGTTATACCGAGTTAGTCGCGCCATTTAGCGGGACAATCGCTCGGCTTTTAGTTGATAACCATGAAAACGTCGCGGCACAGCAAGCCATCATGGAGTTACAGTTGCGCGATATGATTGATGTGGTTATTCAAGTACCCGAAGATGTGATTGCTTTGGTGAAAAAGGAAGTAAATTACCAACCGAATGTGGTGTTTGATTCTTATCCTGATCACAGTTACCCGGCAAGCATCAAAGAATGGGACACTCGAGCTGACAGCGCAACAAACAGTTTTAAGGTGGTGTTTAGCATGCCAACACCTAAAGAATTTAATGTATTGTCTGGGATGACCGCGAATGTGCTTGCAAATTTAGCTCAGTTTACGCGCATTGAACAACATAGCCTCAAAGTGCCTGCAACTGCGGTTTTTGCCGCAAACAACCAAGCAGTGGATGCAGCAGAGCGTTCAGTTTGGGTGTTCGATGAGAAAACCTCGACGGTCAAACTTCGGGCGGTCACCATCGGTAAATTAAGCGGGCAGGGGCTTGAAATCTTATCGGGTCTCAATAATGGCGAGCAGATCGTCACCGCCGGAGTCCAGCAGCTTCGTGAAGGGCAGCAAGTCCGTCCTTGGTTACGCGAGCGGGGACTGTAACTCATGGATGCAGCCAAGTATTTTATTGATAACCGGACATCAAGTTGGCTAGTGGCGTTGATTTTATTCATCGGAGGCACGTTAGCTTACTTGGGACTCGGGCGACTCGAAGATCCGCAATTTACTATCAAACAGGCGATGATTATTACCAATTACCCTGGGGCGTCACCGCAGCAAGTTGAAGAAGAAGTCAGTTATCCGCTAGAAAACGCGATTCAGCAATTGCCTTATGTCGAACACGTGACCTCGATTTCTGTGGCGGGGCAATCGCAGATTATGGTGGAGATGAAAGGGATCTATCGTTCGGCAGAACTTAAACAAATTTGGGATGAATTGCGACGTAAAATCAATGATCTAACGCCGCAATTGCCGCCAGGTGTTAAGCCGCCTTTTATTAATGATGACTTTGGCGATGTTTACGGCATGCTTTACGCCATTCATGGTGACGGCTATAGCGACGACGAGTTACGTGATTATGTTGACCTGCTGCGTCGGGATTTGGTGTTAGTTGAAGGGGTTGGCAAAATTTCAGTTGGCGGTCGTCAACAAGAACAAGTCATTGTTGAGATTTCGAGAAGCCGCTTAGCGGCACTGGGTATTCCGCCTTCACAGATTGCTAGTTTGTTGCAAACCCAAAACTCAGTGTCAAGCGCGGGGGCGTTGCAAGTAGGCTCTGAGAGTATCCGTATTTATCCTACTGGAGAATTTCAATCCGTTGCCGAACTTGAGCAGTTGATAATTAGTAATCCGGCGGCTAAAGAGCTGATTTACCTTGGCGATGTCGCCAAGGTCTATCGCGCCTCGCAAGAAGTGCCAACGCATGTAGTTCGGTTTAATGGCAAAGCTGCACTGACTCTGGGGATTTCGTTTAGCTCAGGTGTTAACGTCGTTGATGCCGGGGATGCCGTACTGGCTAGGATGCAACAACTTGAATACCAAAGGCCGATCGGCATTGAAATTAATGCAATTTACAATCAACCTGCGGAAGTTGCTGCGTCGGTTGATGGTTTTGTCATTAATTTAGCAGAGTCGGTACTGATCGTTATTGTCGTGCTCTTAGTGTTTATGGGCCTTCGTAGTGGTCTGTTAATTGGTCTTATTTTGCTGATTACTGTGCTCGGTACATTTATCTTTATGCAGCAAATGCAGATTGAGTTGCAGCGGATTTCCTTAGGGGCGCTAATTATTGCGCTGGGTATGTTAGTTGATAATGCCATTGTTGTGGTTGAAGGCATATTAATTGGCATGCAGCGCCGTTTAAGTCTGCGTGACGCCGCTTCGCTGATCGTCCGGCAGACGCAATGGCCATTGCTTGGTGCTACTGTGATTGCAGTTGTGGCATTTGCACCGATAGGCTTATCCAGCGACGCCACTGGTGAATTTGCTGGCAGTCTGTTTTGGGTGTTGTTGATTAGCTTATTGCTAAGTTGGTTTACTGCCATCGGTCTGACACCGTTTTTCGCCAGTTTGATGTTCAAGGCAAATGACGGCAAGTTAACTGATGCTGATGCAAGCAAACCTGAACTCTATCAGGGGGTTATCTTTGATATTTATCGGAAAACCCTTCACGCTATTCTATGGCACCGGAAGCTCAGCTATATCGGCTTAGTTGTCGCCTTAATCGCTGCCGTGCTTGGTTTTTCACAAGTTAAACAGGTGTTTTTCCCCGCATCCAACACGCCGATGTTTTTGCTGGATTTATGGCAGCCGGCAGGCACCGATATTCGTCACAGCCTAGAGCAAAGCCAACAAGTGGTGGCCTTTTTAAATCAACAGCCAGAGGTTATCGCAGTCACCAGTACAGTCGGGCGTGGGGCCGATCGCTTTATGTTGACTTATCAACCGGAAAAAATGTATCCGAGCTATAGTCAACTGATAGTCCGAGTGGCTGATAAAGAACAGTTAGTGCCGTTGATGAGCAAAACTCGAACCTTTATTACCGAACAAGTCCCAGAGCTACAAATCAAGCTAAAACGGCTTGAAGTTGGGCCGTCAACTGCCGCAAAAATCGAAATTCGCCTAGATGGCCCAGAGCCACAGCAATTGCGATTGTTAGCCGAACAGGCGAAAGCGATTTTGGCTGCTGACGCTGGTGCGGTTAATATTCGTGATGACTGGCGTGAGCGGGTAAAAGTACTGCGTCCAGTATTTAATGAAGCCGTGGCGCGTCGTGTCGGCATCAGTAAACAAGATATCGATGACGTGCTGTTGACTCATGTTAATGGCAAGACCGTCGGGATCTACCGTGACGGGACACACTTGTTGCCTATCGTTAGCCGTCCACCATTGCAAGAGCGGAGCAACGTCGACTCACTGCTCGACCTGCAAGTCTATAGCCCAAAATTAGGACGTTATATTGCGTTAAGTACCGTGGTTAGCAGTTTTGAATTGGTCTTTGAAGATCCGCAAATCATGCGTCGTGACCGAAAACGAACCATTTCGGTGATGGCCGATCATGATGTACTAAGTGATGATACTGCCGCTGCTTTATTAGCGCGGGTGAAGCCTAGTTTAGATGCGTTGGCGTTACCGGCTGGTTACACGCTGAGCTATGGTGGCGAACTTGAGGCGCAAACCAAGGCGCAAAAAGCGCTTTTCGGTTCTTTGCCGTTAGGTTATCTAGTCATGTTTATCATCACTGTGTTGTTGTTTAACTCCAGTCGGGATGCCTTGGTGATTTGGGCTTGTGTGCCATTAGCCATTATCGGTGTTACTAGTGGCTTATTACTGGTCCAAGCGCCTTTTGGCTTTATGGCATTGCTTGGCTTTTTAAGCCTTTCAGGGATGCTGGTGAAAAATGGCATTGTCTTGGTGGAGCAGATCCGTTTGGAGCTTATGGAGGGCAAAGCACCTTATCTTGCGGTGTTCGATTCTGCCGTCAGTCGGGTAAGGCCGGTTGCCATGGCGGCTATCACCACCATTCTTGGTATGGTGCCGCTAATTGCTGATGATTTTTTTGCCAGCATGGCTGTGGTAATTATGTTTGGACTGGGTTTTGCGACAGTGCTGACTTTATTGTTTTTACCATTGATGTATTGCAGCATTTATCGCATAAAGCGCCAACCTTCGTAAAGTTGGCGATTGTTGCGACCAAATGGACCTAACGTGAGTTAGGTCCATGTCGTTGAGCGGTATACATTTGTCACGCTTTCGCTTAGTCTGTGGTTCTGACTTTTTTGTACGGATCTTTGATCTTGAAGCTTGGTCTTATTGCCCTATTGATGAGCTGCTCACTTGGCGCCCAAACTCCAGCTTGGCGCTTGGTTGTTGATAATTATCCGCCTTATATCGACGAATTATCGGACGATCGCGGTGCATTGTCACAGCTTGTGATGGCGGTATTACAACAAGAAAAAATAGAAGCGCAAATCGAGATTGTGCCTTGGCAGCATATTGCCGCAGAAGCGGCTAAACCTAATTCTGCTTCTTTTCTGTGGTTTGAAACGCCAGATCTGCAACAACAGTGGTATTTTTCCGATGCCATCACCTCGGTACAACAAGTTTTATTAGTGCGTAAAGAGTCCGGACTTAAACTCGATCGCCTTGATCAATTACGCGGTTTAAAGATTGGTGTCAGCAAAAACTATTTCTACGGTGAACGCTTTGCCGCCTTAGCGCCGCAATTGCAACTGCAAGCGGCAGCCTCAGATTTTGCAAATTTACAGGCATTATTAGCACGTGAAATCGAAGTCGCGGTGATGGATCCAGTTATTGCTTATGTCATGCTGCAGCAAATGGACAAGTCGGCCGCGGAACAAATCAAATTTCTCGAAGCCCCGGCACTAACCAGCCGGCCGGTATTTTTAGTCTGCACCAGAAACTTTATCCCTTGTCTGGATTTTGTGCAGAAGTTCAATCATGGCCTTGCGGCCTTTAAAGCCAAGCAATTACAGATCCCAATCCTCGGTCCCGGAGTTCAGGAATAATCATGAAATTTTCGTTCGTTACTCTTTGTTTGTTCAGTCAATTTTCGGTTCTTGCCGCAGATACCTTACCGCCACTGATGCCATGGCAAGGTGCAAGTGAAGCGCTTATTCAGCCTAAAAATCCGTGGGTGACGCCTGCGGAGTTAAATGGCTTGGTGGATAGTCCTGACTATCAAACCACAATGGTTTATTTAAGAAAGTTAGTTGAAAGCGCTTCTGAATTACGCTTAGAAGTCATCGGCAAAAGTCCGCAAGGGCGTGATATTGTTTTAGTGAAAGCCAGTCGTCAACCGGATTTAGTTGGTAAATCAGGTCGACCAACTTTGCTGGTGCAAGCTGGGATCCACAGTGGTGAAATTGATGGCAAGGACGCTGGATTGATGCTCCTGCGCGATATCGTGCATGGTGATAAAGCGGCTTTGTTGGATAACGTCGATTTACTCTTTATTCCGATATTCTCAGTAGATGCGCACGAACGTCGGTCAAATCATCATCGGATGAATCAACGTGGCCCTGTGCAACAGGGCTGGCGTTCAACAGCGCAAAACCTCAATTTAAACCGCGACTATGCGAAAGCCGATGCCTTAGAAATGCAGGCGTTAATCCGGACCATCAACCAGTACAATCCAGATCTTTATATCGATGTGCATGTCACTGACGGTGAGGACTACCAATACGATATTACTTATGGCTTTAATGAAGCATTTGCGGCGGTAAGTGCCAATGCCTCAAGTTGGTTATCTAGTGTCTATCGGCCAAGTATTGATCAAGCCTTATCGGCTCAGGGCCATATTCCAGGGCCTTTAGTGTTTGGCGTGGATCCGATGGATTTTAGTAAGGGTATTAGTAATTCACCATCAACACCAAGATTTTCAATCGGTTATGGCGATGTGCGCCATTTACCGTCGATTTTAATTGAAAACCATAGTCTCAAACCATTTAAACAGCGAGTCTTGGGTACTTATGTCTTGTTGGAACAGACTTTAAAGCTTTTAGCTGAACAGGGGAAAGTACTGCAACTTGCAAAGAAAGCCGATGAAAATGCTCGGCCGCAGCGGCAAGTGTTGAAATATAAAACCGCAGAACAACCAGAAACCATGGCCTTTAAAGGCATCAGCTACGAAATTGCCCAAAGCGATATCCTAAAGGGACCTTATGTGAAATGGACCGGGCAGCCTAAGAACTATGCAGAGTTGCCGGTGTGGGTCGACAAAGTCCCGGCCATCGAAATCGAGGTGCCAAAAGCTTATTGGATCCCACCGCAATATCAGGATGTGATTGCGCGTTTAAAATTGCATGGGGTAGCGCTTAGTGAAATAAAATCTGCCAAGACATTGTCGTTACAGCAATTAACCGCCCGCTCGCCTGAATTTGGCAAAGTGCCTTTTGAGGGGCGTTTTACTGTGTCTGCGAGTTTTGATGCCAATTGGTTAGATTATATGTTGCCAGCAGGTTCGGTGCGGGTCACTACGGATCAGCCGCTGGGAGCTTTAGCCGTGGCATTATTGCAGCCAGAAGGCCCAGATTCCTTTTTTAGTTGGGGCTTTTTCCATGGCATGTTCCAACGGACCGAATATTTTGAAAATTACGCCTTATTGCCATGGATCGAGCAACAATTAGCGGTCGACCCGAAATTAAAGGCCGAGTTCGAAGCTGCAGTGAAAGCAGATGCTATTTTGCAAAAAGATGGCAACGCGCGCGTCCAATGGTTTTACCAGCGTTCACCGTTTTACGATGTGACCTATTTGAAATACCCAGTACTCATCGAGCGCTAGTCACTTGAGCTGATTAGCGGCACTCGATAAGAGTGTCAATAAGTAAAAAACCACCTCAGTTGAGGTGGTTTTTTTTATTCGAAAGGCAATCCGGTGCGGTGGCTAGAGCCTCGTTGTTCAGGCTTGACTGGCAGCTCAGGCAATAAGCCATGTTGACCACTGACGACGACCTTATCGCCAGGCCTTAACACTGAATCGACGATATAGTGACTGTCGGAAGTGCCGAGAATTTTAATCTCGATCCGTTCGACTTTGTTATTGTCATTAACCCGCCAACTGCGATAATCATCGCCATCCAGTTCGACGGCTTCATTCGGTACCCTGGTAATTCGGTCCGAAAACACCATCATTTGCACAGTTTCGCGTTGGCCAACCAATAAATCGCGGCGGTCTTTTGCCGGATGGTCAAATAGTAGAATAATGTTTTCGCCTTTACTATCAAGTTGTTGGCTGATTTCTCTCAGCTTGATATTGGTGCCTCTTAAGTCAAATTTGTGTTGTTTTAATGCCGCTTGATCTGAATAACTAATAACCGGTAATAAACAGGCAAGTTGCTTATCTTCGGTGGCGATCAATTGTAAAACCGGTTGGCCTTCTGTCAGTTGCGTACCTAATTCTGCCATTACGGCAGTGACTTGAGCGTCAAAAGGCGCATAGTGGTTAAGCCGATTTACGCGGACTTCGACCAGTTTTTGTTCCTGTTGTAGCCTCTGGATTTTAAGCTCTGAACTATCCAATTGGAATTTGAGATTATTAAGCTCCGTTGCCGCAGCAAGGCCAGTTTTACTGAGTCGATTCAATCGGTTAAATTCTTCGCTTGCATACAACTTCGCGACCTTGGCTGATTCGATATCGGTTTTGATGATATTAATTTGCGCCGACAGAAAACTATCGTCCTGGCGAGCAAGCAATTGCCCTTTTTTAACTGTGGTGCCGACTGGTAACAACTTTACTAATTCCGCGCTCGCAAAACTAGACACTCGAAAACTGGTTGGGGCTTCGATATTACAATTGAGCTGATGGCTGACCCCCGCATCGTGATACAGCACCGATTCGACTAAGACTGCTTTGGTTGCTGCGTTAACCGGATTAGCACAAAGCAGGAGCACACTGAACGCCAATAATCTCGCTGACCTGTGGTGGCAATTCATTCCTCGCAAAGGGAATAAGGTGTTTGGCACTAAATTGACTCCAAAATTGCAAAAAGTAAAACGCGTCATCGCTAGGGTGATGTTAAGCCGCCAGAGTATTGCGTGATTGAGACAAGAAAGGCGATATTATAGTTCCGTTCAGTTGAGTGTCAGCAAAAAAACTTCAGACTCGTCCGGTTAGATATATAACATGATGATTTTCTTAGGGAGAAAAAATGAATTTTTGGATCAAAAGATTGCTGACTATTGCGGTTGGCTCGGGTTTGGTTGCTGGTTGTCAAATGGTGACTGACCAAGCAATGGTGTTAGATCCGGCCTTTAGTCGTGAAGCAACAGAATTCCGCTTACAAAAGCCGACCTGGACCATTAAAGACGATGCTTACCATCAGACCTTTGGCAGTTTTCAAGTGAATGAATTGGATTTATCGGGTAAATCTATCCGCAAGCAGCAGACGGGTAGTGACTTTGTGCTGGGTGATTCTGGCGATTTCATGTTTCAGTTTTTATTCCATGACGTGATTAGCCTTGATCCACAGTGGGTGAATACTTACAACCTCACTGGTGAGCAAGATTATGAATTTAATGTACAAATGACTTCACTCCCGGCGGTGCACAGCAATTGTAAAATGCTGTATCAAGGTCAGGCTGAAGAAAGCACCGACAACGGGGTCAATAGCTACAATTGGCAAACTAAGACAGAATTGATGAGTTTCTTAGGTTGTGTCGTCACGCAAAATGGCGAAATTTCCGAATTAATCGTCGAGAGAAAGCATGGTCTCGCGCCAAAATTTAAGTTGCACAAAGGGAAAACTAAGTTACGGATTGACCCGGTGGAAACGGCACTTTATCAGACCAACGAACGCTGGACGCCAACACCGATGCTTGATGGTCAGGTCTTTGGCTACAATTTATTCATTGATAACCAGCAGGTTGCCGCGGTCACTATCGACAGTCAGTTTCCAAAAATCTGGATTTTAAACAAACAACCGCCGGCGCAGCAGCAATGGTTAGTTGCTGTTGCCTACAGCATTATGATGTTTAATTGGCAGGATGATTGGGAACGAGTCCCACATAGCTAAGTTATTGCAAAAAAAACGGACAAATGATTGTCCGTTTTTTTTGTTGAGTGCCAAGGGCAAGGATTAGCTGTTCGGCAATTCTTCATTGACCTTTGAAGCTTTAGGCGGGATCGGCGAGAAATAACCAATTAACAACATCATGGCCCCGACCGACAAAAACGAAATAATCCGGGCTAACGAGCCATTATCAGCGAGATCGACCAAGAATAGTTTCGCGACCACAACCGCCATCAAGCCGAGTCCGGCCAGCCACCAAGTTCTGCGAAGTCGTTGGCTTGCCAGCAACATGGTCGCAGTGGCTGCGATAGTCCAGAAAATAGATAACGCCATTTGGATCCGTGCATCATCCAGCAGTTCCTCGAGTTGGTAGGGGATGGCAAAATGATGATGCAGACAACGAAGTAGCACAGTGTTCAAGCAAGTGAACAAAATAATGGCTACATAACCACTACGATATTCCCGACATGCTGGCAATTGCCAGATGAAACTACAGATCATAGCGCCACTAATTGCCATTATTGCGTCGGGGATATTCAGTAGCGGTAAGCCCAATGCGTTCATTTGATTTGGCAGGATAGTGCAATATGCAAAGACTCCGGCTAAACCAAGTTGCCATGGCAATTGTAAATAGCCAAGATAGAGTTCAGGCATCGTTGAAACAGGCCAGCGCCGTGCCCGCTGCAATAGCCAAATCGTACTGATAGGCAAAGCAAAAGTAACGAGCCATAACACACTGAATTGTCTGTCATTTAACTGCCAGCTCTGTTGCAGATAGGCGGCAAACCAAAGCAGAACTGCTGTGGCAAGATAAGCAGTCAAAATATGTTGTAGTGAGCTCTTCATTTGGCGTTGTTTCAGCCATAAATATTGCAGGGTAAATACCGCGAAGAAGCTTAAACTGCCTAGGAGATCCAAGGGATTTTGCCAGTTGCCAAGTTCAATTTGTTCAAGGATTTTCCCAATCCAAAGAAAAGCCGCAATTGGCAGCAGTGCAAACGGCACCGTTGCTAGGCGCGACCAGAACAGTTTGCCCGCCATCAGGTTGGCGATGGCGATGGACGCGCTAACAAACAACAGCATTGATGGGGTAAAGTCTGGGTTGAAGTGGCCATACAATTCAATTGCCCCAGCAGCCAACCACCATAAACAACCGGCATAAAATAGCCAAGCCGCCAGTTCAAGCTCAAATTTTACCGCGTAACGGTCGAGCATCCGCGCCATAAAAATCGCCGAGGCACTTAACAGTGCAAGGTTTAAGAAATCACCACTGATCAATAATGTCTGCCCAGCCTCGATAGGTTGAGTGAACAACGAGATGCAACCGATAACATAAAGTGCGTAACCAGAATAACGAGTAAATCCTCGATTTTGCCGAAAGCCAATCCAAATAAGGCCTGCAGCCTCGATAGCAAAACTTACCGAGGTCCACTGCGCATCGAGCAAAATTGGAATGAGTAGCGTGGCAAAACCGGCAGCAATCACTTGCAGGGTGTAGATAAATAAGCCATGGCTTTTTGCAAAACGGCTCGACATAAAGCGGGATAAGCCAGCATAAATCAAAGCAAAAGCCAACGCACTGTAGGCATCGCCATTGTCGAAATGCGATGTAATCAGCATTTGCTGGCTAAAGGCCGCCAGCGGCAAACCAAACATAATGCTGCCGTCAATAAGCCCTTTTAGCTGAGGCGGTTGTCGCATCGAAAATAGTACCATCAGTGCCAAATACATGACAAAAAATAGCGCTAAGAACGGTTGAACGCTGGAATAATCTGCTGCAGTAAAGCGGGTTAAACACCAAGTTAAACTTATGACAAAGGTAAAAACAAAGCCCGTGACATTCAAAATTCGCCATGATTTAAACCAAGCAAGGGCTAATACGCCAATGTTTAACAACAGATAAAAGCTAAAGAGCCCGACAAAGTTATTGCCGCCATCCGAGGTAAGGATCGGCACTAAAAAACCGCCTGCGGTTGCAATCAAACTGAGTACTTGCGCATTTTGTTTTACTGCCAGTACTGTTGCCGCTATGACCACTAAAAACATCATGGCAAAGGCGCTACCTAAACTAAGAACTGGATAGAGCTTCGCAGCCACAAAAAGTGTGAGGTACAATACGGCCAAACCGCCGCCTTGCAGTACCAAGCCATATTGCTGGCGTTCACGTGTTTTCCAGCCAAAGCCTATGAGCATAAATCCGACCAAGCCCAGGCCTGCTAAACGTGCTTCCAGCGGAAATAAACCGCTGCTAGACACATATTTCGCTAAAAAGCTCAAACCGATAAAAAGTACCAACATACCGATTTTGACCAGCGGATTGCCGTTCATCAGGAAGTTTTGTAATGGTTCCAAAATGCCAGCTTCGGCAGTTTGCTGATGTTCAGAGCGTTGAGTCCGAACATGTGCGGTGGTCTGCCGAACGGTTTGCTGAGCATCGGCGATATCTTCCGGTTGATAAACGCGTTGATGCGGAATTGGCGTATAACTGAACGCTTGTTGTTTTTGTTCGACCACCGGGGTGGGCGCAAGCGCATCAGCCACTGGCGCTATTGATTCAATAGGATCGGCAGAGCTCTTAGTCTCAACACTAGGTAATGGCGTTTGCTGAAGAGGCTCCTCGCTCGGCAACGCTGTTGTTGCAACTTGCGTCTCTGCGTCTTTTGCTTGGATGTCGGTAGTAATTCGCTTTGTCAGTGCTTTTTGCAGTTGAGCCACTTGCTGGCGTAAAGTGTGAATTTCTTCACGAATATTAAGCACTTGGATCGCCATCGCGCCGAGTAAACAACCCGCGATAGCACCAATCGTTTCGCCATTGATAAAACCTACCAAGGCGCCTAGGATGGCAAAGATGAGAGTTAACGCCATAAAGTCATTCTTCCTGAATGCAAAATTGTTGCGTCAACGTTACCGGATAGAACACTGCTTGGCAAATTTACCAAGCAGCGTTTAGTTTTAGACGACCTGTTATAATTGGGTTGCGGCTTTCATACCACTAACAAAACGCTGTAATTCGCTCAGCATTTGCGGTTTATTTTCGAGGTTTTTTTCGATAATCGCGACTATCGCCGAGCCAGAGATGGCACCGGCAGCCCCCGAAGCCAAAGCAGCCTGCACATGCTCAGGCTTAGAAATGCCAAAGCCGAGTAAAGTTGGTGCGGCATTATATTCTTTCAGCTTTTGCACTAACGCATCAGCAGGCATTGCTGCCACGGTTTCCGCACCAGTAACGCCCGCACGGCTGAGCAAATAGGTATAGCCACGGCCGTAACTGGCAACTTCACGCAGACTGTCATCAGTGATATTTGGTGGTGCGATAAAGATCTGAGCAATATCATTGGCTTCGGCAGCATTGCGGAATAACTTACTTTCATGCAACGGCACATCGGCAATCAGCACAGAATCGACACCTGCAGCTTTTGCTTGCTGATAAAAATTCCCTAGACCACGGGCCATCACTAAGTTGGAGTATAGCAACAAGCCGATCGGCAGCTCTTGGCGGTATTCACGAATTTTGCCGATGAGTTCAAAGCATTGCGCAGGGGTTACCCCAGCTGCCAAAGCGCGAATATTGGCACCCTGAATGGTTGGGCCATCAGCGATAGGATCGGAGAATGGGATCCCCAGTTCCAGCGCGTCAGCGCCGGCATCAATGAGTGTTTTGATGATGTCGAACGAAACATCAAGGCTTGGATCGCCGATAGTGACAAAGGGTACAAATGCCCCTTGTTTTGCCGCGGTTAAACGCTTAAACATTAAATCATAACGTTGCATTATTTGCTCTCCACATTGCTGGTGGCTTGGCGCGCAGCCAGCACTGACATGACGTGGCCTAAATCTTTGTCGCCACGACCGGATAAATTCACTAAAAGTACCATTGGGCTTGTTGCAGCTTTGGCCATTTTTAAGGCATGGGCCAAGGCATGAGAGCTTTCCAGCGCCGGAATGATGCCTTCGGTTTTTGCCAAGGCTTGGAAAGCCTCTAGCGCTTCATCATCGTTAATCGCCACATACTCGGCACGACCAATAGACGCCAAATAGGTATGTTGTGGACCAACAGCTGGATAATCTAAACCTGCTGAAATCGAATAGGACTCTTCAATTTGGCCGTCTGGTGTTTGCATGATTGCCGTGTAGGCGCCGTGCAAAATGCCGAAACTACCAGTAGAAAGCGCAGCGCCATGCAGATGGGTTTCGATGCCCATACCACCAGGTTCAACACCAATTAAACGTACGCCATCTTCTTTGATAAAATCGGCGAACATACCGATGGCGTTCGAGCCGCCGCCAACACAGGCGAGTACCGCATCTGGCAATTTACCTTCGGCGGCCAAAATTTGTTGCTTGGCTTCTTCACCGATCATCTTTTGGAATTCGCGAACAATGGTCGGGAAAGGATGCGGACCGGCAGCGGTGCCTAGTAAATAATGGCTGGTGGCATAACTTGCTGACCAATCGCGCATTGCTTCGTTGACTGCATCTTTTAAAGTGCCGGAGCCAGCAGTGACTGGGATCACCGTCGCGCCCATCAACTTCATCCGAAACACGTTGGGTTGCTGACGTTCGATGTCTTTCGCGCCCATATAGATTTTGCAGTTTAGCCCAAGTAGGGCGCATGCAAGGGCAGTGGCCACGCCATGCTGGCCTGCGCCAGTTTCCGCGATAATGTCTTTCTTGCCCATGCGTTTGGCGAGCAGTGCTTGACCCAGCACTTGGTTAGTTTTGTGCGCGCCGCCGTGCAATAAGTCTTCGCGTTTTAGATAAATTTTCACCAATGGATTTGGCGAAATATTCCGCGTTAAGGTCAATGGTGTCGGCCGTCCGGCGTATTCGGTTAACAGCTTTTGGAATTCGGCATGAAAGGCCGGATCTTGTTGAGCATCAACAAAAGCTTGCTCCAATTGACGCAGGGCTGGCACCAATAATTCAGGCACAAACATGCCACCGTATTCACCAAAGTAGGGATTAAGCAAAGTTGTGGTCATTTTGATACTCTCTGATGTTAGTAAATGCTTCAGTAATTTTTGCAGGATCTTTAATGCCCGGCGCGCTTTCCAAACCGGAATTCATATCAAGCCCGGTAATTGCAAGATTTAATGCTTCATGCACGTTTTGTGGGGTTAAACCGCCGGCCAACATCACCGGCTTTTGCAATATTTGGCTTTGTAATAATCGCCAATCAAATTTAACGCCTGTGCCACCAGGGATCCCTGGTTGATAAGCATCTAACAAGATCCGATCGGCTTCATGACTAAATTGGGGTAATTGATCGGCCACCCGATAGGCTTTCCAAATTTCGACGCCTTTCTCCAGTAAACTACGCAGTTGCTGCAGATAACTTTCATCTTCGTTGCCGTGTAATTGCACTGCGCTTAGGCCAACAGTTTTAGCAATCAATGCAACTTGCGCTGGCGCTTCATCCACAAAAACGCCCACAAAACGCAAATTAGCCGCTTGGCGAATACAGATAGCTTGCTCAACACTGACAAAACGCGGCGATTTTGGATAAAAGATTAACCCGCCAAAACTGGCTCCCGCTTCCGCAATCTGCACGGCCTGTTCGGGCGTGGTAAGTCCACAGACTTTATGCTCGCCACGGGTTAAGCTTTTGGCAGCCCAAGCTAAATCTGGTTGCGCCATCAATGAGCTACCGACCAAATAGGCTTTGGCGACTTTGCCTAATTGTCGCACTTGTGCATTGTTATAGATGCCAGACTCAGAAACGATGGTAGTGCTCTGAGGGATGAGGCGAGCTAAGCGAAAGGTGGTGTCCAAATTGGTTTCAAGCGTGCGTAAATCACGATTATTGATGCCAATCAATTGCGCTTTTAACTCGACAGCGCGTAACGTTTCCGCTTCGTTACTAACTTCAGTGAGCACTGTCATATTGAGCTCGTGGGCCAAGGCGGCAAGCTCACGATACTGCTCATCGGATAGCACCGATAACATTAATAACACGGCATCCGCGCCTTTGAAGCGGCCTAAATAGATTTGATAGGTGTCGATGATGAAGTCTTTATGCAATAGCGGTTGTTCGACCAGTGTCCGCATTTTCGCCAGATAGTCATAACTACCTTGGAAAAACTTTTGATCAGTGAGCACCGAAATGCAGTCTGCATATTGTGCATAGACACCGGCAATTTCATTTAAATCAAAGCGTGGCCGAATCAAACCTTTGGACGGCGAGGCCTTTTTACATTCCAAAATAAAACGAGCGCCGGGTTTTCGCAGCGCTTGCAAAAAGTTGCGCTTGGTCGGGACCACCTGTTCGATAAAGCTCGACAGCGGTTGGTCGGCTTTTAGCGCGCCAACTTCTAGCCGCTTATGGCTGATGATAGTTTCTAAAACGTTAGCCACGACTGGACTCCTTTAACAATTCAAGAACGCTGAGCGCTGAGTTGCCAGCTAACACTGCGAGTACTTTGGCGCTGTTGGCTGCTAAATCATCGCCATGGCCGCAAATTTTCAACATTGCTGCGACATTTGCGGCAATGGCATAACGATGGGCCATTGGCGCAGTGCCGCTTAAAATGGCCAAGCTCGCTTGCGCATTTTGTTCCGGTGAACCGCCGGCGACATCCTGCAGCGCAATTTTTGGTAGGCCGAAATCGGCCGCCGTCAGGGTGAAATGGTGAAGTTTACCTTGGAAAACTTCTGTCACATGCGTCTCGCCATGCAGCGCAATTTCATCACATCCTTCACCGTGCACGACCCAAGCGCGCTCAACGCCAAGATTTAGCAGTGATTCGGCGAGCACCGGACAAAGCGCGCTATCGTAAACCCCAAGCAACTGGAATTTCGGTTGAGTCGGATTTAATAAAGGTCCAAGCACATTAAACAAGGTCCGTGTTTTTAACTTTTGCCGCACGGCCATCGCGTGACGAATGCCCGGGTGATAGATCGGCGCAAATAAGAAATTCACCTTGGCTTTTTCTAAAGTGGCGGCGGCAACTTCAGGTGTCATCTGGATATTTACGCCAAGTTGCTCAAGTAGATCAGCCGATCCACTTTTCGATGACACACTCCGATTGCCGTGTTTAGCAACTTGCAGACCACAAGCGGCGGCGACAATGGCTGCCGTAGTTGAAATATTGATGGTATTGCTGCCATCACCACCGGTGCCGCAGCAATCGATGGCGTCGGCAAATTGCCCAGGCAGTGCCGTGGCAACCGCCCGAAAGGCTTGGGCAGCGCCAGCAATTTCATGGGCAGTTTCACCTTTTAACTTCAGCGCAATTAATGCCGCTGAGAGTTCAATTGGGTCCACGTTCCCTTTGGCAACTTCAGTAAAAAAATCAAAACTTTGCGCTATTGATAACGATTGCTTAGCAATCAACTGCGCTAGACAGGCCTGAACTTGACTCATCGAGTGGCCTCCACATTATTGGTTTGCCCGGCAACCGTCGCAGTAAATTGTGCCGTTAAATACGCCAAACTTTGCGCCAGTAGCGGTTTGCCAAGCGTGGTTAAAATCGATTCTGGGTGGAATTGAAAACCCAGGACTCGATGTTCAGCATGACTAATCGCCATTGGTATATGTTGATAGTTAGCAATAACTTGCAAGCAAGCAGGCACCTTTGTTGCCATCAGTGAGTGATAACGTGCAACCGGAAATGGTCTTGGTAAATTTGCAAATACTGGATGCTCATTAAGCTCAATATATGAGGTTTTGCCATGCACAGTCTCGCCAGCGCGGCCGACAGTGCCACCGTAGTATTCCACCAATGCTTGATGACCCAAACATATGCCAAGCATCGGATACTTACCCGCGCACAAAGCAATTAGTTCTGGCATGGATCCGGCATCAGCTGGAGCGCCGGGACCTGGTGACAGTAATAACACCACAGGTTGTTGCTCAGCCTGCATCATGTCGAAAATGTATTGAGCTGGCACCGTATTACGATAGAGCTTTAAGTTGCAGCCTAATTGCGCCAACTCATCGACTAGGTTGTAAGTGAAGGAATCTTTGTTATCGAGTAAATAGACGAGGTTCATGCTGTGGCTCCTTGCGCGGCTAAAATTGCGCTCACCACAGCTTGTGCTTTGGAGCGAGTTTCATCGGCTTCGGCTTGGGCTACTGAGTCATAAACCACACCAGCACCAGCCTGAATATAAGCGCGGCCATTAGCAACATAAGCGCTGCGAATAACAATACAGCTGTCAAAATCGCCGTTACCGCTTAGATAACCAACAGCGCCGCCGTAACTGCCGCGCCGTTTCCCTTCGACATGACGAATAAGCTCTGCTGCCCGGACCTTTGGCGCGCCGACTAAAGTGCCCATATTCATACAAGCTTGATAAGCGTGCAGGGCATCCAATTGCGGTTTTAACTGACCAACTACACGGGATACTAAGTGCATCACGTAGGAATAACGGTCAACTTTCAATAGCTCTTTAACATAACGACTGCCTGGCACACTGATCCGCGCAACGTCATTACGCGCTAAATCGACCAACATTAAATGCTCGGCTTTTTCTTTATTATCTTGGCGAAGTTCCAATTCGATGCGGCTATCAAGATCGCGGTCAATTTGACCTAATGCGTTAAAACCGCGACGGCGAGTGCCGGCAATTGGGTAAATTTCGACTTGGCGGCTGTCGGCAGCAAACTTTAATGCTGATTCTGGCGAGGCGCCAAACAAGGTGAACGCTGGATCGCGCAAAAAAAACATATAAGGACTGGGGTTTTGTTGCTTGAGTTTGGCGTAAGCCGAAAGCGGGCATCCACAATCCACGCTAAAACAACGGCTTGGTACCACTTGAAAGACATCACCAGCGACGATGTTTTGTTTTAATTGTTCAACTTGATCGACGAAATCCCGATCTGAAATATCGGCGGTTACGGCCAACGGCTGCGCGCTGGCAACTGCAGCGCTTTGAAAGCTTGGCGCTGTTGCCAGCAGACGCGATAGTTGTTCTAGGCGTTTGCCGATACCAAAACAAGAAACCATGGCATGTTCGCCACAAAATACGTTCCCAACCAAACGGGATTGTTGGCGCTGGTGGTCAAGCACCAATAATGTTTCAGCCAGATAAAATAGGTAATCAGGGCAGGCATTTTCGCCAACTGGCACTGGCGGTAAATCTTCAACCACAGCGACCATGTCATAGCCAATAACGCCACCTAAGAAAATTGCAAAGGGTTCATCACTTTGGCTTTTCAGGCTTTGCTGAAGTACTCGAAGGACACTCAAAGGGTTGGGGCAAAGGAGTTTGCTGTCTTCGTCCAGAAACGGATCTGGGCGGGTAAACTCAACGACCAATTGTTTGGCTTGGCGTCTTGCATTTGTAGCAAATTGGGTGCCCAGAAAATCTAATACGGCAAGACCGTTGTCGGATACCGCAGTAATAGTGACGGTTTGGTCTTGGCATTCAATACGCACAGCGGCATCTAATAACATCAAGGTTTTTAGATTGTCTTTGCTGTCAATTTCTGCGGATTCAAGTAACAACGAATATGGACTATCCGCCGATAGTTGTTGATAACAACCAAGCGCATCAGCTTGGTAAGGGATGGCTTGCGCAATGCTGGCAACTTCGCCCGCTTGTTGCGTGATTTGACTAAAAATCATCGGTATTTCCTAACTTTTCCCGGTTGTTCGGGACTGCTTACGCAATTGCTGAATAACTATCGTCCAAGATCGGGCCTGCGCCCCCAACGGAAAATTGCCACCATCGCCAAGAAATTAACGCTACTAAACTCATGTTTTACTTCCAGTTTCAAAATTTAAGTCGAAAAAAAAGGCC
>JACCDZ010688228.1_pt1 | contig 23944 bp, 25 predicted proteins | sample 7449551 | NCBI WGS metagenome assembly JACCDZ01 (sample SAMN15323452, study PRJNA562643) | freshwater metagenome | isolation source: river surface water | place: USA:Blue River Watershed | collected 2017-08-18 | reverse complement strand
TTTGTTCATTTATCTCTGGGGTGAATCCTACATTGGTTTTTAATCTTGCGTAAGTTCGTGTATATGGGTCTTCTGGATATGGTGTATGTAATTCTGCCATATCTGGGTTGAACCATGAAGGAGAATTCCTTCCTTTCTGTAAATGGAAATGGACAGCGTTTAATGGTGGTTTTGATGTCACTGTAAACTCATGATAGTTATACTTATCATTAAACCCATTATGCTCTATTTTATACCTGCCACTATCACGCATTGACTTTAGATGTCCAACAATAGCTTCTTCTGGAAACTCATTTGATGTTTGCATATTTTCGTTTATGTTATTTGAATGTTTAAATTCACCAGTATTACCCAATGCGGATTTGATCTGATGGGGGTGAAATGCGACTACTTCATAGAAGTTTTCATGTTCTGGATTTACATACTTGTTTTCAGCAAACACCCCATCATATCCAGCATTTCTCATGTTCATAGTAGCTTCCATAGATTCTTCTGATGTTTTTTTTGCTGGAATATCGTGTGACCATTTATATGGGTTATGTATTTTTAGATACACTGGCATGACATTAGCGCCCGTAGTATTGTGTTCATCATAAGTTGAATATGCACTTGCAGTATGAACGTCTGGGGTAAAGTAATGACCTACTCCATACCAACCATGATCTTTTTGCCCTGCTTTTGATGGGTCAAATGATTTGAAGTTTTTAGTTGTCCCATGATAAAACACTTGAGGTCTTCCATGTTCATCTACTGCCTTAGACTTATCAAACCACTTATGGAAATTACGAATACCTTCATCGGTATGATGAATAGGACGGCCTTCACTGTTATGACGGTGCTTCATAACACCATCAACATCAATCATGGGGTGTTCTACAGATTCATTGATGCTTTCTTTTGACATATCAAAATTTCCTTCGTTATCTGTTGCAGACTTAATTTGATTTGGATGAAAAGCTATCCAAGTAGGTATTCCCCATCCTTCTTTCTCTACAGCATTTCTATATAAAACCCCATCATGACCATCAGAAATTAAATTATTTTTTACTTTAGTGCCATATTCTTTTCTTTTTTTAGGAGAAAAATTAACCATGTTATCGTAACTTATTCCAGATTTTTCTACTAGTTCATATTCTGAAATTGGGTTTCTTGAAATAGGAGGATTTGGTGGCATTGGCTTTGGTAAGTCATTCATTTTATTCTGATATTCTAAAGCGTAATCTATTCCATGATCATCAATTAGTTTTGCCATATCGTCTAAAGACATTTTATTGTTGTTTTGATATTCATCATGTTTTGCATTATAAGCCTTATTTTCAGAATTGAATCTTTCTGTATCAATTCTAACGTGCTCTGGAGTTATAATTTTTTTACCATGCTGTGTTAAAGGAGTTTCTATTTTTAAATATACTTCATGTAGATGTGGGGTTTTACCCTTACCATAAATTCCTTTTGCAAATCTATCTGCAATTGCTTTGCTTTCTGTAAAATGTGCGCCTATTGATGAGTTGAAATCGTCTGTATCGCCATCAGTATTGTTAGTATTAAAAACTTGAAATTTACCATGTGTAGTGCCATGATAAACTACTAAAGGTCTTCCATGCTCATCAATCACTTTACTATTCCCAAACCATCTATGAAAATTACGAATACCTTCATCGGTATGATGAATGGGTCTTCCCTCAGAGTTATGACGATGCTTCATTTCGCCATCCACATCAATCATATGATGTTCAACTGATTCATTGATGTTAGTAGGATGTGAATACATTCCAGTATTATTGTCAACTGATTTAATTTGATTTGGGTTGTACGCTACGACCTGTTGATAAGAATCTTCTTTACTGTGCACAGAATCATACCCCATATTTTTAATTTTTTCGGATGCCCCTTTATGAGTAAAGGGGGTCTTTAGTTCAAGTCTTTTTTCATATGTAGTGGTATTTGAATCAATAACATATGGGGTACTTGACTTAACGTAAACTTTCATAGGTTCCTTACCGTATGAATATTCTTTACCTAATGAGTGACTATTAGAAAAATAAAAACCAGCACCATACCCACCAGATTCATTTATTTTTTCTGGTGAAAATTTATTGAATTTATGTGGTGTTCCATGATATAAAACCAATGGTCTTCCATGATCGTCTTTTATTTTACTATCCCCAAACCACCTATGGAAATTACGAATTCCTTCATCGGTATGATGAATTGGTCTTCCCTCAGAGTTATGACGATGCTTCATTTCACCATCCACATCAATCATAGGATGTTCAACTGATTCGTTAATATTTGTCTTTGTCCCTGAGTAGACACCAGAATTGCCAATAGCAGACTTCAATTGATTTGGGTGGAACACCCCAACAGTGGGAATTCCATCTTCAGAATGATGAATAGAATCAAACCCTAAATTTTTATAATGCCCGACTGTTTCTGAGCTTTCCCATGATTTGCGAGTCCATCCTTCACCATATTCTACAGATTTTGATAAGTTTTTTATCGAATCTACATCTTTATTTGGTGATTGCACCTCTAATTCTCTCTTATAATCTTTTAATTTAGTGTAGTTATTTTTTGATATGTCTCTGGTGTTAAATGGTGTATGTGATTTTACGTATACAGGATAAACAGATTTACCTTTTGCATATCTTGATGCTAACTCAAGATCATGTGTTACCCAATGTGCAGACGACCCAGACTTAAAACTGTCAATCTCTGAAGATGATTGAGTTCCATGATAATGCACAACTGGTCTACCTTGATGGTCAACTGTATTTGAGTCACCAAACCATTTCCAGAAATTTCTAACACCTTCTTCTGATGGATGTATTTGCGCCCCTTTACTATTTGTCGTTGGTCTTTTAACACCATCAACATCTATATGGCTTGGGAGACTGTCCTTATTAATTTCTATTTTATTATGTGGGAGTCCTCTTGATTGCCTATCCATATTATAGGCGTTTATGGTTGCATTATCAATCTTTGCTTTACCAAGCACTTTGCTTATTTGCAATGTTCGAGAACCATCTGAGCCAATTTTACGTGCAGTCCCACCAACATAATCGTGAATTTCAAACCCAGACTTGTTAAGATGGTTTTGAATTTCATCCTTTATGGATTCATTGATGCTTTCTTTTGACATATCAAAATTTCCTTCATTGCCTGTTGCAGATTTTATTTGATTTGGGTGAAAAACAATATGGGCTTCTCTGGCTTCTTTGCCATGTGGTTCAAATATAATTGCACTATCATGACCACTATTATGCAATGCTTCTTTAAAATGTTTTCCATCTTCACCATCGAATCGTTCCCAATCATCAATATGATTAGATATTAACCATTTTGGGTTAATTCCATGTTTATCCATTGCATCATACATTTCACTGGTAACCCCATTTCTCATATCGAATGGTTTATGCATTTTTAGATATACCTTCATGACATTACCCGATTTGGTAAATTCCTTAGCAAAGTCCAGAGAAGGAGTAAAGAAATGACCTTGTCTTTCGACATCCTCTACACCAAATATAGTAGAGGTCTTCCCTTTTCTTGGAAGGAATGTGTCAAACTTAGCATCTGTCCCATGATAAAATACTCTCGGTCTTCCTTGATTATCTGTTGCTTTAGATTCGCCAAACCAGTTATAAAAATTATGAATTCCTTCATCTGTTGGATGTATTAGTTCCCCCTCAGAGTTATATCTGTGCCTTATTTGACCATTTATAGTAATGTGTTTATCCATGCCTTATTACCCAGTAAATTTTATTATTTGTATATATTTAAAAGCCCCAATTAAGGGGCTTGATGGTTATTACTTGTTGGATGCCTCTTACGTATCTAAAAATAGCTTTTGTAGCCTTGCAGCTTTAGAAACGTTTTCGTCTGGGTGTTTCTCTAGTGAGTCCAATAAACTGCGATCATTAGTTGATCTCGCCAACGCCATTAGAGGTTTTGGTGTGTTTCTATCTTTAGCTATTTTTTGTAGATTTGTATTACCGGGGTGATGACTAAGCCCATTAGCAATCATTTCATCATTAAATTCTGATAATAGATGTGGATGCTTTCTTGCAATATCATGTGTAATAGCATGGGGGACATAAACAGCGTCTTTAAACATAGTAGAGAGCTTCTTACCCATTTCTTCACTATGATAGTTTCTTGCGACAGTATGAAAAGCATCCATATAGTCAATGAGGTTGTCATGTTTTTTAAGAGGATCATTCGACTTTACACCTTCGAGGTCAAATAGTTTGTTATAATGACTCTCGTCTGCATTCTTATGTGCGATTACCCTAGTAACTATATCTTCACTTGGGCCATTGGAAACCCTTTTTCTAATGCCAGGAACGTTTGTTTCCCCTATACCATATGTGTCGATTAAGTGATGAAGTTGCTCTGATGTGGTATTTTCATTTTTCGATGCTGACTTAGCAACATAAAAATTACCAAGATTATTATCAAGAATAGTTTGTATATGCTGAGGTGTTCTTGCATATCTGGTCAAGTCTGCTGCTCGACGCGGATCACGAGAGAATGCGTTTACTAACCTATCAGCGTCTTCATTAGCCAAGTTATTATTTTGCATTAGATATATAGCGTCACTACCAGTTTTTTCTGAAATTGCCTTATTTGCATGATGATGCAACACTTCTGGGTCAGGATGTTCCTGTAAAGTTACAGGAACATGTTGAGTTTTCCAAAACTCATTGAATTTTGGGTCATAATTGCTTATAATGTCATCGCCTTCTGGGTATACCTTATTATGCCTTATATACATAGCATCTCTCATGGGAAATTTTTCTTCTGCCCATTTCTTAACTGACGAATGAAACCCTTCCCAATGATCACCATATTCTGCTGACGGTCTTAGTATTGTGTGGCCAGAAGGTGACTTGTATGGGTTTAAAGTCACTCTGGCAATAGGGGCATAATGCTTATTAATATCGTCTGGATGATGCACAAGGTATGCGATATGCGCACCAGAATTAATAATATCAGGAACCATTTCTCTATATGTCCCCGGTTCTTGTTCATGTGTTGTTTTGTTGCCGTCATCATCAGTAGTAGTAGCCTTACCTCCTAAAGTCTGACAGGATTGCCAGTTTTGGTGTGTGCTCATTGCCGCAACGTCGTAAGGATGCCTTGATATAACTATTGATGCATTTGTGCTACTGATACCTTGTCTGGAAGGGTCTTTTTCATATGCAGTTTTAATATGCTGTGGTGCATTGATTTGATTCAACACTCTACCAATACGAATTTTTCTGTTTGGGTTTGATTCATGGTAAGCTAACCCCTGTTCGTAATTATCGATATGATATCCCTTAGTCTGTAAATGTTGAGTAACATTTTTGTCTGGTGTAAGAGTTCTATCTAATGGAATGTTAACCCGATCTGTTAGCATTACATTTTTGGATATTCGTTGAGCATTGGTAACACCATCGCTATTTTTATTAGATGCCTTAGTAGCCATAGCTTTATGTGCTGATGATGCAAGTGCTTCATTTAAGAATGTATCTACATCTTTTAATAGTGATTCTGGTAAATTTCTAATCATTTTGTGTCCTTATTTAAAAATATTTCTAACTATTGGTGTAGTGTCGTTCTTTAGTTTCTCTAATTGATCTTTAGACAGTTTTGAACTATTCATTGCTGCTATTACTCTAACTGAATGTGACTGATGGTTAACTGCGTAATCTATATGTTGTTGAGTTGTGTTTGGATGGTTTAATGCTGCATGTGCTACCCATACGTCTGGATAATTAATCAGTTTAGTTAAGTGTTCGGAGTTTAAATTATTAAATTTAAGCAAAGCCATATTTAAACTTCTATCATTCTGTGAAATTGCTTTTGAAATGAGAGAATCGTCAATATTTTTACTATTTTCTAAGAAGTGAATTTTATGCTTTACTGGGACTTTATGGCTTTCTATTATAGAATGTAAAGAATCTGATGATAAATTATACTTCATTAATTCACTAATATGAGATACTGTTATTCCTTTGTAGTCTTTAGATTCCGGCGTTTCTGCTACGGATTCTACGTCCATTTTGTTAATAGGTAGAAAGTGGTTTAATTTTAATTTCCACCCTTCTGGGATTTTTTCCAGTGCATGTAAAACATGTTTTATGTCTTGGTTTTCTCTTTTTACTGGTTGGTTTTTAGAATCCATCAATTGACCAATTTTGGTACTTGCTTGAAAGACATTTCCAGTTGGGGTATGAATTGTAAACAATGTATCATGTTTATTATATTCATCAAAACGACAATTCTCTGATCTACCCGCAGTGCACCAATTTGTATGAGTGCCACCTAGCTCAAAACCACCACCGTAAATGTCTTGTGAGGCTTTTTTTCCTTCAGGTGTTGGTTCTAAACGGTATACTTTAAGACCTTCCTCGTTAGAATGAATAAGAGTCCTTCCTTTTGTTGCTGCTTCTTCTGACTTCTCTTTTTTTGTTACAGCAGAACCTATGTGTGGTATTACTGCACTATCAACTTCATCAACTGATTTGTACTGGTTAATGTCTTTTTTATCCAACTTAGATTTATATTTCTCAAAGTGAGATAATACGCCATTTATTTTTCCAGCATCTTCCTGTCTAATATTTTTCTTTTTATATTGACCTAAAATCCACTGTGTATGCGATTTATTTGGAGTTGGGTCTGCATTGGTAGCAAAATGATCTATAATATCACTTGAGTTTTTATGTTGTGCAAAATGGTCATGTGAAGTATCTATTTCTGGATTTTTATCTTTCAGAAATTGAACTCGATTCTCCACCAACATGATGGATTCGTATAATTGAATTTGTATGTGTTCTTGTGCAGCTTCAATAAGTGATTTTGGTATATTTCTAATCATTTTGTGTCCTCTGTATTAACTCTTGTGGCTTTCCATATATGCATTTGAACGCCGAGGTTATCTGTGTGCACTTCTGGTTTTGGGTTTATCTTCAATGTTGTATTCCTTGGCATAATATGTTCTTTTTGCATAAATGGTGAAAAGTCGTCCCTATCACCAATATACAATCCAGAAGAACCAGTTGGGTGGTGTATTTGCATTACATGATATACCCTATCCTTATCTGGTTTAGCATATAGAACAGCAACACCTCTATTTGTGCTTGAGCTTGTATATGCGGGAAGGTGTAACATATTCCCATCCTTCATAATGTCTTTTGGATTAAAACCAATACCTGAATATGTAGTCATTGGTTTATCTAATTTATTTATTTCCAACGCTTCATCTAAATGGTCTAAGTTTAGATATCTCTGAAAGTCTTCATCAGAACCAAAATGGAATTCTTTTTTTGGCTCTTTCTTAGCTCGATGTGATTTTATTAAATGGTCATTTACTCTAAATGAACCAGTTTCATCACCATCTTCTAATCCACCCATGATATATGATTCAACTGCTTCTCTGTGATGCCCATCTAAATTTGATAAATGATCATCAGCCAAATCTTTATGCGTATCTTCTGCGGCATATGTTTTGGGTCGAATAGAATCAATTGAAGTGTCGAAGTTGAAATTATTCACTTGCTGGTCATATGGTTGCTTATGGTTTACCCAATCTTCTATCTTACCTTCGTTCAAATGCTTTCTATGATGGTGATGAGATATATCGGCAAATGGAAGTCTCGGTTCTTTTGATTCTGTTAGCGTAGATTCGTTTATAGAATTTAGCTCTGGATGAAAGTTTCCATTATTACCAGTAGCAGATTTAATTTGTGATGGGTGAAACACAGAATATATAGATGCCACCACGGGATTATACATATGTGTGTCGTTGGTTGGGCTATCCTTTATGTTATGGAAAATAACAGAGTCATACCCCAACTTTCTGGCAGTCTTAGCGATGTCATCTGTCTCCGAACCAGAATCAATAACACTTAGGGAATGCCCATCAAGAGTTTTTTGGTTGTCTCTTATTTTTGGTGGTATTTCTTTACCATCATCTTCATCACCCGCTAATTCTTTATACATTGCGTTTAACTCATCCGCATTTTTCTTAACTTTGTTTCTTAGAATGTCTGTGACATTTCCACTAATAGGGGTTTCTGTGCTTAGATTAGACCAATGCTGACCATTGCCATGAACAATTAGGGGGTTTGAAGTCTTTAGATAAGTGTGATATACTTTTACACCATATTGATTGGCAATATCTTTGTTAGAACTGAAAAACGCTGCCCCTCTACCTGATTCTGGGCTGGTATGGAACGAATGTATCTCACCACCCGTGTATATATGCGCATTTGTCCCATGATAAACCACGAGAGGTCTACCGTGCTCATCAACTGCTTTAGAGTCGCCAAACCACCTATGGAAATTTCTAATCCCATCATCTGTGGAATGGATTGGTGCCCCTTCGCTGTTATGGCGATGTTTTTGGTTACCATCAACATCAATCATTGGGTGTGTTGATTCTACAAGTATTTTCTTTGCTGCTTCTACTAATGATTTTGGTAATGATTTTATCATAATTATTCGTCTATATGTGTTGGGTGTGAAAAGTTTCCGCTATTATGTGATGCTGATTTAATCTGACTTTTATCTAACACTGCTACGTTTTCATTTTTTCTTTCAGTTTGTTTTATCGCAGTGTATCCCATTTTTCTCATAGCATCATGCACCTCATCATTCTCGGTATACTCCCAGTTATCACCCTTTTCTTTTGCTGGTAGATATGTGGTATTTGATATATTAACTTTACTTCTCTTGAAGTTCCAAGGCTGTGATGGATAAGGAACCACTCTAAACTCTTTACTTATTGATTCAGATGGTTCTTTTTGTGCATCAGATTTTAATTCTTCTCTTTGCTCATTGGATATGCCATCCATTTGATATGCTGCGGAGTAATATATATGGGTAGGAGTTTTATGGTGAACATATATATTGCCACCATCAAGGGTCATATGTTTTCCGGGTTGTGCATCTGCGTGTGCTTCTTTTGTTAGTGACCTATAAACGTCATGAATACCCTGTAGTTTCTCTAAGAACTTTTCTTTTGGTATTTTTTGTTCACCTCCCCACGCAGACCATCCATACTTACCAGAATGAGTAACTGTGTCTCCTAAGTGAGTTGATAATTGTTCTAAGTGGGATTGGTTAGCAGGATCAAATGTTTTCGTTTTTAGGTAAGTATGGAACACAAAGGGGGCCATGTCGGATTCTGCATCCATTGCCTTTGTGCTTGCATATTGGTGGGCGAATTTTCTTGATGTGGCAAATGAAATGACCCCACTACCAGACTTGTTAAATTCATTGAAAGGCAATGGGGTGTTTTCGTCTTGTGACCTATGTAGTAATGGTGATCCATGATAATATACTTTTGGTCTTCCATGCTCATCCACAGAATCACTATCACCAAACCACTTATGGAAATTACGAATTCCTTCATCTGTATGATGAATTGGTTGGCCTTCACTGTTGTGGCGGTGCTTTAACTCACCATCAATGTCAATCATTGGATGCACTGTGGATTCTATAAGAAACCTTTTTGCAGTTTCAATAAGAGATTTTGGTAAGTTGTTTATCATGGTTATTCAAATATATTAGAGGTGTTTGGAGAATGTGCGCCGTTATTTTGAGTAGCGTGTTTTATTTGTTTTGGGTTAAACACAACAAATACAGTCGATGGTCGAATTTTTTTAACTTTGTTGGTATTATAGTGGTCCACCACATTATTTATTATAACCCCATCATGCCCTTTTGCCTTTGCATCGGCAATAACCTTCTCTGTGCCAAACCATTCTTTGCCTTGGTGGTCATGATAGTATGGGTTTTTAATATTCAGATGGGTAGAAATAACACCACCCTTAGCCTCTTGATAATTAGAAGAACGTTTTTCATCTGTATATGATTTTGCTGTGGTTATATCATTAGTGAAGAATATACCATCTTCCTTATGGTTAAACGCGCCGGAGTCCTCCAACTTTCCTATATCAGGGGAACCATGATATGCCACTACAGGATCTCCCATGCCATTCGTAACTTTTGACCCAGCAAACCATTCATGGAATTCTGGACTCTTCATATGCTTTGATATGACAGTGTCTTTTACTGGTGGTAATGGTTTTTCTGTTGGTGCTGATATTGGGTCGGGGTGATGTGGTGCTTGTCCCTTATACTCTTTAGGGAGACGGTACATGGTTTCTGATGTGGTGAAATCTTTATTCCTACCCTTATTCTCAACAAAACCATGTTGTTTGTAAAACTTTATTAAACGGGATTTAGTCCCACCAAAATCACTGGATGGTGACGTAGTAACAGTTTTTCCCAGCTTATCAGCAAGCGCACTTAGGTCTTGCATGTATTTTGTTCCTATTCCTTGGTTCTGGGCGTGCTTAGGGACAACAACAGACGATAAGTTAATGTTGTCATATTTTCCAGAAACAAAATTATCTACACCAGCATTTTTCCACTTTTGTCGAAACTGTTCTACTTCTGATTGCGGGGATGTTTCTTCTGTTTGTTGTTTTTCTTCAACCAGATTAACGTTGTTTAGTTGCGTGGTTAAAACCTTAGTTGCTGTCTCTATAAGAGATTTCGGTAGTGATTGTATCATATTTTATATTCCTGTGGAGGTGGTCATATGGCCATAGTCCCAGCCTTTTCCGTGGAAGAAGCTACCCCCTATTTGGCTATTTGTTGGGTGTTCTGCATACCATATATTTACTTTATGAGAAACACCCGACATTTGTCCGGTGTTGACTGGTTTTGTTCCTGCTGCCTTTGCTGCTTTTTTCCATTCGACCAAGTTGTAGTATGGTTCATGTTTTGTTTCTTTGTGTTCTTCCGTGAGGGAGGATGTTTTACCAAAGTCACCAGAATTACCTAAAGCAGATTTTACATTTTTTGGATTGAATACTGCAATGTTAGATGTCCCCCGTTCATCAACTAAAAAAGAATCGTGCTTTAGGTCTTTTATTGCATTTATTACTAACGGGTGTTCCATGTGGAAGTAGTCTCTACTTTCAGGAAATTTTTCAGACATTGGTCTTTTACCCCCAACAAAATTGTTGTAGTATGTATTTTCCCCCATGTACTTTTGAAGGATATCTCTATGTTTGTTATTATGAAGATCAAATATATTTCTTGCTTTAATATACACTGGCATTACAGTGCCGACATTATGATGGTAGTCGTAAGAGTCTGCAAACTTTTTATCTGGACTGAAAAACGACCCCCCAATTCCTGTAAATGACTTTTTTGGGTCAAATTTACTAAAATTTTTGCTTGTACCATGATAATACACTTTTGGTCTTCCATGTTCATCTACTGTAACAGAATCCCCAAACCATCTATGGAAATTTCTAATCCCGTCATCTGTGTGGTGAATAGGTCTTCCTTCGCTGTTATGACGATGTTTCATTTTGCCACCAACGTCAATCATTGGGTGAACAGATTCTGACAGAATTTTAGTTGCTGTCTCTATAAGAGATTTTGGTAAGGTGTTTATCATATGTTATATTCCTGTATTTGCCAAGGGTCAATCTTGCCAGTTATTTCTAACTTATGTTCTTTACAAACTTGTTAGTTTCTGGTACACTTAACCCATGCGGTATTTGTATAATATTAATAGATTCTACAAGAATTTTTGTTGCGGTTTCTATTAGAGATTTTGGTAATGTGTTAATCATTGTAATAATTTCCTATATATAAAATATTTAATATGCAAATTTTAAATTACCCCGAAACTGAGGTTTGGCTAACAACAGATAGTATAACTACAGACGAATATGGTAACCCAAAACTGAAGTTGGTGTATTTGCGAGACTACACGTTAGACTTAACTCAACTCACAGCCCAACTAGGGATATTCATTGAAAATAAATTTGTGAAATTTACTGGTGTTATTCTGTCCCTTAACCAAAGAATCAGTTTTAAGGATGGGCTCTTACATAGCTTCGACGGGCAGCCCGCTCTTGATGATGGTGTGGCCAGTATGTGGATGTCTAATGGCGTACCTCATAGGATATGTGGGCCATGCACGACCTATACTGATAGTAATAGAGTAGAGTGGGCCATAGAAGGAAAATATTATCCTTTTAAAGATTATCTGGATAAACTTGAAGAATCTGAAAGAATTATGGTATTGTTAAAATATGCTAATAACAAAAGTTGAATATTTCCCAGAATCAAAAATTCAGGAAGATCTGGAAGATCTTGTTGGGTTATCATACAGAGAGCTATTTTCATCTACCGCCAGAAAATTGATTGATTTTTCTGGTAGAGTTGTTACCAAGTCAGGAGCAATAAAAACATATAAAAATGGAAAACTTCATAGTTATCACGATGACCCTGCCGTTATTTTCAGCACAGGTTCTAAGATGTGGTACTTAGAAGGCAAAAAAACAAGAATTGGTGGTCCCGCCGAGACATACTCAGACGGGCGGATTAGGTGGTGGTTAGATGATGTGCTATTAAGCTTTCCTATATACATGTCTCGTATGGATGAAGAGACACAAGTGAAAATACTGTTAACATATTCTGGCATTACTAACTGGTGTTCCATGTGGAAGTAGTCATCCCGCACTTTCGCCCTTACGCCACTTACGCAATCTACAATCAAGGCGCATGAAAAGTACAAAAATACCAATTATAAATTGAATAATCCCTACCACTATGTGGGATGCACTACTTATTCCACTTAATAGTAAAACCCCGCTTAGTATGTTTATAAATGGCAGTAATTCGTATATAAACCACGATATTTTGTATATTTTATGTATCTGCATAACCATTCTACTTTCAGGTAGGTTTTCCATTATTGAATATATGTTTTTCAGTAAGGATAAGAAATTCTACTCCACTGTCCTTACATACCTTCTCTGCGGCTTCCCATTTTGCACAGTTAGTTACATATTGCATAACTTCCTCTGCGTATCTCTGAGTTTTTCTTTTTGGTTGAATTGGTGGTTTTGTAAATTTATCTGGTTTAACTTCTATTAAAAACTTTTTAAGAGTTCCATCTTTTTGCTTTATCATTGCCCAAAAATCGACAAAATACCTACGTTTTTTGTTGGTAACAGGATCAAAATATGGTATCACTACAGATTCACTCGACCACTCAACAACAGATGGGTGGGAATCGAAGTAAATAAATATTTTCAATTCCCAACTGGATCTAAATACAATTTCATTCACATCCCCTACATATTTTTCAGGGTGTGATGGCTTCCACCTCCCCTGATGAACTTTTGTCCCATATACACTCATTTGTCTAATCCTGCAAGTCTTTGTTTAGCTAATTTTTTAGTTTCTTCATCCGTAGATTCATCTGCGATTCTATTCAATGAACTTGCATGGTTTGACCTTTGTGACAATACTCTGTGAAATGGCCCACCACGAGATAGCATCTCATTTTCCACAGTCTTTGCGGTTTCACTTCTACTACTTAACCTATTATACGCATATAGCAACATTAGGTTATTCATATGAGGTAGAAGATGTGGTTTATGCTTTACGAGTGCAGAAAATGCATTATCGTAATATACAAGACTGTCTGTATCTTCCGCTAAATGATCCAATGATTCCTTTACCTTATCATCGCTTGCCTTTTTAAACAAATGCCCCATTGCTGATGGATATTCTCTTACTCTGCTTGACCCTATTAAATGGTTTGCTTGTTCATTTGATAAGTTCTTGTGACTTGCTATACCATTCAGTAAGTTACTTTTCTCTCTATTAAGAGACACACTCATTTCTTGATGCTCATCATCAAAGAGGGAAGAATGCTGGTGAATTAGGGTTTCGAGATGTTCAGTAGTTAATTTTGGATTATTAACTACATGATGATGTGATGCAGGGTCATTCATACCCATCTCAACAACTTTATTGCTTGGAAATATATATAAACCACCTTTAGAGTGTTCTGGTGTGGCATGATGGCGCAATAATTCCAATACATGATGTTCTTTAATATGAGGATTCTTTGCAATTGCCGAAAATATATGTGACCTATAATATCTATTACTACCCTCTTCATTCATACCGGGTTTCTGTTTTTTTGTATCCTCTATGTAATGTGTAATCACTTCATCTGATGGGTGCATCGCTAATGCAGAATCAGTTTGATTGTTTTTCCAGTATTCATCATGTTCTGGGGAAAAGTTATATGTCTTTTTTGGGCCATCTGGGTAAACACTACTATCTATAGTATATTCTGGATCTTTCATCGGAAAATGTTTATCTGCCCACTTTGAAACGGTAGAATGAAATCCATTCCATTCCTCACCATATGTTTGCATTGGTTTTAATATGCTATGCCCATGTTTAGACATATATGGTTTTAATAAAATTCTTGCTATAGGCTTATAATGTTTATCAACGTCTTCTGGTTTATGGACAAGATATGCAATATGTGACCCAGCAGCAATGTCGTCTTTAACATATTCGGAGTAATCACCAATATCTTGTTTGTCAAGATTTCTTGTCTTTCCCTCAGAATCTATATACTTACCACCACCACCAAGAGTTTGGCATGACTCCCAATTTTGATGAGTAGACATACCAGCAACGTGCAGTGGGTTTCTTGATATTACAACATGAACATTACTATCAATACCTTGTCTATTTGGGTCTTTTTCATAAGTAGTTTTAAGAGATTGTGGTGCATCTGTTCTTGCTAAAACCTTACCTATACTAATTGGATTTTTCTTTTCGCCCTTTTTAATAGCAAGACCTTTCATATAATCGTGAACGTCATAACCATGTTTATCCAAGTGATCTACCACGTCTGGGTGTGGAATAGCTGTGTCCCTTTCCAATGGCAACACTGTAGTATCTTCCCCAAGAGGAATAACATGTTGAGATATGATTTCTGCTTCTGTCTTTCCAAATAGTTTAGATTGATTTGACGCTTTCTTTGCCATAGCTATATGACCCTTTAATGCTACGGCTTCAGTGATTTGTTTCTTTGCGCTTTCTATTAGTGATTTTGGTATATTACGTATCATGGTAGTCCTTTTGGATAATAAGTTTCGTCCATATATTTAATTAAATATGTAGGACAAATATATTTTTATATAAAGGAATAAAATGAAAACAACATTCACCAACACTCCTTCTGAAAGAGACTTCATGGACACTATAATGAAAGCACTTCAGAAAGAACTACCAAAGACACAAATAAATGAAAAGCTTGACCCAGATGACGCCGATGAGGTGGAGCATGGGTGGAGTCATGAAAGAGATCCCCATGTAGAGGATACTATAGATAAAGTGTTTAAAGGTAAACACCGAATTGAATTTCCTTTAGAACACACAGAGGAAGTGCCCCATCCTGATGTAGAAGAACACTTAAACAATCATGGGATAAAAATAACGGATTACGTAGATGGAAAAGCTAAAGACAAGTACAATCGTGAGGTTAACATTGGTAAAGCGTTAAACAAGACAAATGCACCTGAACATATAAGAGCCGCTTATGAGAATGATCCAACTCGCCAACAAAAAGGGAAGCAGTTAAAGGTGGTAATTTCTCATAAACCTGTTGACGTTGCGGGCATGACTTCTGGACATCAATCATGGTTAAACCAATCATGTATGAACTTTAAAACAGGAGTTTACCGTGGGTTTCTTCCACATGAAGTTACTGCCGGAACTCATGTTGCATACTTAACAGATCACGAAGATAACGACTTGGATAGACCTGTTGCGAGAATAGCAATAAAACCGTTTAGGAACAACAGCGGTCACTTAATTTTCAGACCAGAGGCAAGAACATACGGTGATGCGAATGCGTCTTTTGCTAAGAGTGTCAATGACTGGACAGAAACTCATTATCCGGCAGAGGCAAATACAACTTATCAAAAAGACCACAGGGTGTATGATGACACTGAAGACACATATAAAGCATTAACCCCAGAAACTGCTATTAATATGATAGAAAATAAGCAGGCTATATATGGAGCTTTATCACCATCAACAGTAAAACATATAGCACATCATATTATTTCTAAATCAGACACTGACCCAAGTATATTACGCACCTTTGGATCAGCAAGTCACCACATAGGATTCGATAGAAACCAAGTAAATGCTATGTACTCTGTTGCCGTTAAACATGGCGCATCTAATTTAATTAACAGGTTGATTGGGCATTCTGGGGACGTTTTAAATAAGAAAAACTTAGATCATGCTTCTATGACACTTAATTCACTACATCCTAACATACTAAAGCACCGTTATTTATCACAAGAATATATTGATGGGCTTAACACTGAACACTACGAACGTGTACACCATGCAAATATAAAACCTCATCATATCGATAGAGTTCTAAATGATCTTGAAGAAGATAAATCTGGATCAGCATACTCCGCACGGGCATTGCTGCCTTTATATTCCAAGGATCACCTAAAGAAGTTTTCTGATATATATTTTAAAAAAAGAGGTGCTTCTGATGTCTCCCTTGGGATTGAACCTGTCATTTCACATGAAAAGCATGGTCATGAATTAGTTGATCATGTGTTTGAAAAAATAAAGGGAATTACAGACGAACACACAAAAAATAGAGCAATGATGGGGTTTACGGCAGTTGTTTCTAACCCGACATCAGAACATATAGCACATGCTAACGACATTCCTGCACTAAACCACATAATGCAAAATGCAAAAAGTAAGATGATACATCACTTAGCGATGCACAAAGCATTTGGTTTGAGAAATACTCGTCTAAGAATTTCTTTAGGGGAAAATAGTGCAAAATATGTTTCAGAAAAAGATATACCAGAAATATATGATAATATTAATAAGTTTGAGGCAGAAGATAGTGGGATTCATGATAAACTATTAACACATGCGGAGCATAAGATTTCACAGCTACAAGACGAATATGACGATGGGGATAGCGAAAGAAGTAAGGATGATATTACAGAAGAAATGCAAAATCACTTCACTACTCATGCAGAGATGATTGGCGATACTCTTTCTGATATGGCATACAACCATAGAGAGGGGTATCCTGTCAATCAGAACCACTTTGAGAATTTGAGAGATCACATTGACCATGCAATGTGGCATGACCATTATGATGGATATTCGCATCAAGATGTAGACACAGCTCATCACCAATTACGCCATAATATAAATAGTGAAATAAATAGTTAATATTGATTTTTAAAAGGGGGGAAGTCCCCTTTTATTTTAAAGGAAATAATATGACAACAGCAATAGAAATAGCAATGAAGATGTTAGGAGAAAAACAAAGTGTTTCTTTTATTAATGAGGAGCTAACGCCTACACATCAAAGAAAAGCTGATAAAATGGCAGCAGCAGGTAACAGGTATCATCAAGAGCAGTTTATGGTAGATCATGCCGCACCCGGAACAAATGACAAATTTCAATATGACAAAGATACCGGCCATAAGGTAATACGAATTCCCGTGTCATTGAACCAAGATAATGCAGAACCATCCCATACAGTTAAAAACTTTTTAGAAGAAAAAGGATTTCATATACGTGATGCTGCTTCTTATAGAAGTGGAATAGTTCATAAGAGTGTGGTAACCGGCAATCCAGAAAAAGGAATTCCCTACAGAAACAAGTTGGTTGCCCATAAAATTGGCTCAGTTCTTGAAAAACATGATGCCCCCCACCACGTGATGCAAGCATTCCAACACGACCCTGTTAGAGTAGGTGCAGGTAAAACTGATTATGATATAGTCATTACTAACCACCCCCATGATGTGTATGGTATGTCTACTGGTAGGGGATGGACTTCTTGTGCCGATATGGAAGAACCAAAAGGGTATGCTGCACAAAAAATGAAGGATGAAATAAATAATCACACTCATGTAGCATACTTAGTTAATCGTGGTGATAATTACGATAAAAACTCTATAGCTCGAATAGCTTTCAAACACCACACCGCATTATCAGAAAAATCAGATTCAAACCCACACCAAAGTCACCAAACCCTGATATCAGAGAAGAGGGTATACGGGCAGGCACCTACTGATTTTAGAACAGTAGCAGAACATGAAATGAGTAAATTATTCCCTATTAAAAATGACATATATATGAAAAATCCATATGTATACAATGATAGTGGGTCACTAATTCATGTTCCAGAAGGACAAAAAGTTGGGGCTGAATCTTTAGATGCCGCATGGAAGAAATTTCCTAAAGAAAGCAAACATCAACTATATGAACACGTAAGCTTAGATGGTAAATATCAGGCTAAGAAGTTGAGGGAGGTTCAACATGCCTTAAAAGAGATAGTTAAAGACCCTTCTGGAAGAAATTTCCAAGATGATATAAGCAGACTAAGGGAATCCACATATGGTCTGGATAGTGACCAAAAAAGTAATGGTATTAGTAGAAATAACACTGTCACAGATGAAGTTTTAAAATCTCAAGTTCATAAAGTAATGCAAAATTTTGATATTACCAATCCAGATCATGCTATGGAACTTAGGTTGTTTGATAGCAGTCACCCTTTGAGACATCATGTGTTCAGTGGGTTAGAAAAAACAATTCCACCTGTGAAGACTGTTAATGATTTTGTAAAGGGGAATGCTATAACTAAACTGTTGGGTAATAGAAGTTCTGTTGAATTGCCTTTTCACCCGGAGCATACTTTAGGGGATGATCCCGTCAAAACTTTGGGCAAGGCAGGTGTTTTAAAGGACGTAGATGACTATAGGAAAGCATATCATACTTTCTTAGGTAAAGGTAAAGAAAGAGAAAACTGGTATGCCCTCACCCATAGGTTGAGTTCTGATAATGTCCCAAATGCTCATTTGGCATTTAATGACGCAGTAGAGGACTTTAGACATTTATATGGACATACTCAAGGAAACCTTAGTCGTCTTGCCTTTGTGTATCACAATATGACACCTTCAGCAAGGGACTTCTACGGTAAAGAATTTGGACACGACCACCAAAAAATTATTGAAGAAAATAGCGATATGATTAATAAAATGTATAACAGGTAATAATAAAGGAGGGGAATTCCCCTCCTTTTTATATTCCTCCTTTAGTTTCTCTCTTTAAGTCATCAACAGACTTATACCAAGGACATTTTGGATGCATAGGTTTTTCCAGTCTACACCTATCAAATCTATTTTCCTTAAATGAAACAATCTCTACGTGAATACATATAGGATCGGTGCACGATGGTGGTGCATGGTTTTCTTGTTTATTGCTCATTTTTTACCTTTAAAAGAGATAGGGCGACTAAAAAGTCGCCCTTTTTATTTTTAAACCATTTTAGGTTTGTTAATGATGGTTTGTTTGTTGCCACTGAAAGACTCTCGTTGCTCTTTCACCGTGCCTTTAATAGAGAAAGTGTTACCGTTTTCAAGCGCCTGAAACTTCTTAGCAACACTAAAGAACAGGACTTCTTCGCCAAAAGAAGTATTTGCAACAAACATAATACTAGGAAATTGCCCGTTAGTACACTTACTGTATTTAAGGGTAAGGGTGGTAGTAATTTCCCCACCAACTTCACCAATATACCCAGGCTGCTTGATGTTGTTTTCTTCGATGAATTTCTTTGCAATATATGCATTGATTTGAAACTTACTATGACTACCTTCTTCAAAGGCAGAAGCAAGCCAGAACAGATATCCGACGTCGACATTGGCCACATCAGAAGCAGTGCGACCAGTGTACTTACCCGTTAAGAAAACACTTTCACCAACCGCAGTAATAAACTCTTGTTTGATCTTTTCTTCCTGTTCACGAATAGCACGTTCTTGTGCTTCCTTTTGTGACTTAGTAGCTTCAGCAGAACGACGGCGAATTTCTTCGAGGTCGAAGTCTGCATTTCCACGGAAAGGCAGATCCATTTCAGCAGAAATTTGTTCTGCCTTTGTTTCCGCAATGAGTTTATCCGTAGAAAGATTTTGGATGTAAAAATCTTTCTTGACGATGCGAAGCTTCCCTTCAATGTATACGCCAACATTTTCCATAACACGAAGGGTATAAAACCCAACTTTGTCGCCAGTGGAAATGAAGGTATAGAGGGCTTCACGCATTTTATATCTCCTAATGAGTTATCTGATGAATGTAATTATACACTAAACTCAAATGTAGTCAACATTTTTATTTGGAAGTTTCATACTCCCCACGCCTGTCCCATTCACTGTTGTAGTAGTTAGCAGAGTCTAGTAGATATTTTTTAAGTTCAGTGTGGGCAAAAAACCAATTTTGCCATTTTTTATTGATATCACTCGCATTATCATCTTTAACACCCGCCGGCATGTCCTCAAACGACATTTTGTGAGATAACTCAAAATTAACTTGCTCCCCTAAGTCCCGAATGATAAAGAAATATGGTGATATAAAAACTGCGGAAGATATTTCTTCTAGACGTTCCTTCATTTCTAAGATACCGTAAATAATTAAACCATCACCAAGATCATATTTCCATATTTTCATATTATTATCTTTTTTTAGTGGGGAGTTTCCTAAACGAGTGTTTATCAAACCCATGCTGTTCAATCCGATACTTGTCTTCGATTTCTACCATTACGTTCTGAGGAAATGATAGCTTACCACAAATATAGGTGTCAAGTTCTTGAAAACATTGAAAGGTGTCAAAAACCTTATAGAATTGAAGTTTAGAAAGATTTGGGTTGACCGTGATGGTTGAATTATTAAAGTCAACACAAATAAATTTATTATCCACGAAGAACTTCTCATCAATAGTATTATGTTTTCGTGCCAGTGTAGATTCAATATCTGCGAGTTTTGTGGTTTTCCTGTGTTTATATTCTTTTTGACTGATTTCAATTTTGTTTTTTATAAAGAATTCTTTCACGGATTCAATATCATAAAATACATTATGTTCATTAAATTTGATATAATTGTAAACCTTACCGCAAAATATCACCCTACCGTGATTATAGTAAAATGTGCCATTTACTTTAGAAGTCACACATCCAGACCAATTATGCCAGTAGACACCGAATAAACTAAAATCATCATTACGGGCAAAAAGTTTTTTATAAGTGTCAGCTAAAATTGGAGGAGCTACCTCAATTACACCATACGAGGAATTATCCGCGCGATACTGAATAGTTTTGCGCTGATATATAATAGTTTGGTCCTGCCCAAATTGTTGAGCAGAGTCGTAATAATCATGAAAATCGCTAATTACTCGCACGGTTTATCCTTTATTGTGGAACTCCCACAGTGATTTAAAGATTGCTTCTTTGTCACATGTATAGAACCCCGATGAATTTAGGCAATTAAATTCAATTACTTTATAGCCATCGGCGGTATATGCAATATCCATTACACAACATTCATCAGGTAGCCATTTATCAGCTAGATATTGAAGATCATCATTAAAAAACTGTTTAGATGATAAAAACCCATTCTGACGATAAATGGATGACGCCACTACTTTTCTTCCAATAATAAAACACCTAATTTCCGTATCAATGTATTTTGGCAAGGATACCACAACTTTTGTGCTTGCGTCAAGTTTGTATGTCCCTGATGTTGCACATTCCATCATATCCTTAAACCAATCATGGCACTCTTTTGCCCCCATAACAATTCCTGAAAATTGTTTCAGGTCTTCCGATGGGCGAACAAAAAAGTCAGTAGTTGGTTCATGTGTTGATAAAAATTCAATAGCGTCATCAAGCCGCATTACGTTATCGTTTAGCATATCATCCCGATTTTGCAATGCAGCTTCGTAGTTGAAGGTATCCAACGAAAAATGAAGTCCTGACCAATTATATTGGGAATATCCAATATAAGTCAAGCTGGTAGATCCATAGGGAATGTAATCTTCGTGAGTGTCAACACAAATACTATCTGAAAATGGGATAATATTAACGAAATCAGTAGGATATTTTGATACAGCTTCCTTGATCTCCGATAGCTCTTTATGGTTAATCAAGTTTTGTTGGATTAGAAATTTCATGATTTAATATCTTTACATTAAGTTACTCGGGTTGAATGACGCATTTCATAGTTTTACTACTATCTACTGAAACTATTTTCACATCTTTTGTCACGTATTTCATAGCATCTTCTTTATTCTCCCATAGACCTCTCTTATTTATATTAACGAAATAATTTTCGTTCTCTTTACTTTCTACCCAAATTTGGGTTTTATTCCATAAACCTCTTTCCACAAATTACATGATATAAACAGGTTTACAAATTCGGGTTTCATCCTAATAGCATAATACATAACTACTCCCCTTAAAGTTAAATATTTTTAGCATGATTAAATTCATACCTTTCGCCCCTTTGAGCCTACTTTATTGTTCTTATCCATCTTGTGCACAATGCAGCTATCAAGATCGATGTTCATATGTTCGGTGATGTTGATTACGCGGTATAGGAGTGATGATAGGTAGAATTCAAACTTCTCATCGAGGGTATCGTACCGGGCAGAATTGACTAGATGACAGTAATCGACCATGAGTTCAAGGATGTCCCCCTCATGGGAAACTGATTGCCATGAAATATTACTCTTATTCTTATTGACTGAGGCATCGATATCAAAGCCATGAGAATACATCAAATCCATAATGCGGAGGCACACATCCGCAAGTTCCTCCCCAAGTTTATCATTATGAATTAGCGGCTTCAACACTTCTGCGGCAACCTCACCAATCTCAGAACCGATCATAGCAATAGTCCCCAGAAGTGGCTTATTATGCCAACCCATTTCATCTACCCATTCAAAATGTTGCTTTGCATATTTATTAAACTTCATTTATTTTCCTTTAATCTACCTATAACAGATTTTACAACTCGCATCTTTATTTCACTACAATTTGCATACTTAAGTAAGAAAAATGATTCTGTGTCATCATCTTCAAACTTGAACACCCCAGATGGTTTGTGCATAGATATCGCCGGATAAAATTCTGATAAAATACGTTCTTCTAATTCAGAAATACCAGAAAAGTCATCTTGTGTAAAGTAGTACTCTTTTTTCCCATAAAAATCAAGAACACAAACAAGTTCCATTTTTACCCCCAGTAGTGTCAATATGTATATGTTTCAGATTACATTTTTCGGATACGTATGTCAACAAAAACATAGTTTCTTCATCTTCACACTCAAAGAAAAAGTGTAAAAAATTTAAGAATTTTATACTTGAAAAATTTTTTATTAAATCTTGCATTATACCGTCGATGTCAAATTTATCTGAAAACGACACGCCGTTGAAGAAATAACAGAATTTACCGCATACACATAGTTTTTTATACAAAGTTATCATTTAGACACGATACGTGTAATAGTTTGTCCATATTGTAAAATGAATAATACTTCTTCGTCTGGATCAGAAAAAGTAAAAGAGATGTCTTTTATGAATATAGCAGACTTAAATTCTTGTTTTACTTTATTATCAAATAAGTAAGCACCATCCCCAGAAAACATATAAAAAGGACAATTTATGGTTTTCTCATTTGGTAGTGTTACATGGAATAACTTAACACCTGACATATATGTATATACTTTCCTGTAAATTCTTATATATATTTTACAACAACCCCATCACTTCTTAAAGTCCCTTCTAATGGAAATTCTTCGTAGCAAGTTACGTTCACCAAGTCACTTACGAATCCAAAATACTTTAAAAAGAAAATTGATTCTTCTTCAGGTAACAGGAAGTAAAAACTGGTGTCTGCATTAAATTTCACACTTTGAAAGTCATTTCTAATCATTTCATCAAAAGCTTGACTTTCTTTATTAGATGGGTCAAACGACATGAACAACGATATGTTGTTATAGTGCATATAGTAAAGCCTAATTTTAAATTTACTATCCATACCAGGAATGTTCCTTTGTAATAGTTTCCATAACTTTACCACAAAGCGAGCATTTTATGGTATAAGTCGTGCATGCCCTATCATTGTACGACCCACTAAAATAATGTTCTTCTTTTAATATTTCCTCATGGGTGCAGTTTTTTAGCATATCTGCGAGAATTTTTTTATGCTTTTCAATTAACTCT
>JACCDZ010954498.1_pt1 | contig 23972 bp, 26 predicted proteins | sample 7449551 | NCBI WGS metagenome assembly JACCDZ01 (sample SAMN15323452, study PRJNA562643) | freshwater metagenome | isolation source: river surface water | place: USA:Blue River Watershed | collected 2017-08-18 | reverse complement strand
GCTGTGAGCGTGCAAATTTGTACAGCCAAGTGTGCTGATGATGTGTAGGTATTCCTGTCGGTATCGTAGATTTTGATTGGTTCAAGTTATTGATATTTAAGGTGTAGTGAATCCCTCTCTCACCGCCAGATAAAAAACGGCCCGCTGATGCGGGCCGTTTGCTTTTGGGCGCAAGGTCAGGCTCAGATGACACCCTGGGCCAGCATGGCATCCGCCACTTTCACAAAGCCGGCAATGTTGGCGCCGGCCACGTAATCAATGTTTTCCCCCTTTTTGCCGTGACGCAGACAGGACTGGTGAATGCCGGCCATGATGGTGTGCAGGCGAATGTCGACTTCGCTGGCCGTCCATTGCTGCCGCGTGGAGTTCTGGATCATCTCGAATCCGCTGCAGGCGACGCCGCCGGCATTGGAGGCCTTGCCTGGCGCATAGAGAATGCCGGTCTTCTGGAAGGCGTGGACGGCGGCCAGGGTTGAGGGCATGTTGGCCCCTTCGGCGACACAGAAGCAGCCGTTTTCCATCAGCTGCCGGGCATCCTGCTCATCCAGTTCATTCTGTGTGGCGCAGGGCAGTGCAATGTCGCAGGCGTGCTGCCATGGTCTTTTACCTTCATGAAAGTCCAGCCCGAACACCTCTGCCAGTTCACTCAGGCGCCCGCGTCGTTCGTTCTTGAGGTGCATCACGGCCTGCCATTGCTGGCCGGTAAAACCGGACGGATTGTGCAAGGTCCCGCCAGAGTCGGAGAAGGTCACCACCTTGCCGCCCAGCTCCATCATCTTCTGTGCTGCATACTGGGCAACGTTACCGGAGCCGGAAATTGCCACGCGCAGGCCCTCCGGTTTTCGCTCACGTGTTTTCAGCATTTCCTGCACAAAATAGACAAGCCCGTAGCCGGTGGCTTCCGGGCGCATCAGGCTGCCGCCAAAGCTGGGCCGCTTGCCGGTGAAGGTTCCGGTCACTTCGTTGGCCAGCTTGCGGTACATGCCATACATGTAGCCGACTTCACGGCTGCCCACGCCGAGATCCCCGGCCGGCACGTCCAGATCGGGGCCGATGTGGCGGTAAAGCTCGGTCATCAATGCCTGACAAAAACGCATGACCTCGTTGTCGCTGCGGCCCTTGGGATCAAAGTCGGAGCCGCCCTTGCCGCCACCCATGGGCAGCGTGGTCAGTGCATTCTTGAAGGTTTGCTCAAAGGCGAGGAACTTGAGGACGCTCAGGTTTACCGAGGGGTGAAAGCGCATGCCACCCTTGTAGGGGCCGATGGCGCTGTTCATCTGTACGCGGTAGCCACGATTCACCTGTACCGTGCCGCTGTCATCCACCCAGGCAATACGGAACTGGATGACACGTTCCGGCTCCAGCAGACGTTCCAGCAGGCCTTGTTTCAGATACGCAGGATTTGCCTGCAGGAACGGCCACAGGCTTTCCAGCACCTCTTCCACCGCCTGATGAAACTCGGGCTGGTCAGGGTCGCGCTGGCGGATGCGATCCATCAAGGGGGTAAACGAGCTATCCATTGTTTTCTGCCTTGCATGAAAGTGGATCAGGCTGACGGAGGACGTGCAGCACGTGCTGTCTGTTTAATAGCATACCAAGCAACCGGCGGCATGCCTCATCTGGCTGCATTAGGCCTTGCCACTCTGGCGGCTGCTCGGCAGACTCCGGTCATTGCGTTTGTCATGCGCTTGTCATGAGGTTGGCATGTCCACCACGGGTTCTACTGTCTTGCCGGAGATTCGCACGGTTACCGCGCAGTTTTTTCTGCCGCTGCTGCATGCCGTGGAAAAGACTGCCGGAGGTCGCGCACAGCTTCTGGAAATGGCGGGGCTGACAGAGGACGATGTGCAGGATTCGGAGCGGCTGCTGTCGTTTGACAGCCTGGTCAAGGCCTGGCAGTTTGCGATGACGCTTTGCAAGGACCCTTTGCTGCCGTTGCGTCTGGGCGAGCGTACCCATCCGGCGGACTTCGGCATTCTTGGTACGCTGGCGCAGAGTGCGGCGACGCTGGGTGAGGCGCTGGAGCTGGGCGTGCGCTATGAACGCATCGTTAACCAGAGCTTTGTTTCCTCGCTGTTTTTGCAGGACGGACACCTCTGCAACCGTCTGGAAATGCCGCCATTGCCTGTTGAACAGCTGCGACCGGTTGTCGAGTTCGATTTCTCTGCACAGGTGAGCTTCGGTCATTTCCTCATGCGCGAATCCCGACAGGGCACGCTGGGTCCTGTACAGGTATTTTTCCGCCATCAGGCCGCAGGGCCGGTGCGCTTTTATCAGGATTATTTTGGCTGCCCGGTGCACTTCGGGGCGGATCATAACCAGATCATCCTGCCAATGGACGTGCTCTCGCTGCGACTGCCGTCTGCCGACCCGTCATTGTTGCAACGTCTGCGTGAATATGTGGATGAGCGACTGGCGCGCGATCCCCGGCCGGTTTCGCCACTGGTGCAGAAAATCGAGAGGCTGGTGATCCCGCGGCTGGCCTATGGCCTGCCCGAGCTGAAGGATGTGGCTGTGCAACTGGGCGTGAGTGTCAGTACCCTGAAGCGGCGCCTGAGCGAACAGGACACCCACTATCAGGGTATCTGCGACAGCTTGCGGCATCGTCTGGCCTTGCAGTACGTCAGCGAGCCGGACCGCTCCATGGTGGATATTGCCTTTCTGCTCGGCTTTTCCGAGTTGAGCACGTTTTACCGCGCGTTCAAGCGCTGGACAGGGATTACGCCACAGCAGCACCGTCGTCTGGTCACGCCATCCGTTTGAATGCTGCCGGCAGAACGCTCAGCCAGAACGCATCAGAACGCAATGATGGGCTTTGCGCCGGCGCTTTCTGCCCCTATACTGCGCGCCCACCCTGCAATCGGGTGGTCGTTGTGGCAACCCTGCCGGTTCCCCCGCAACGCTAAACGGCAAACCCCGCCAGGTCCGGAAGGAAGCAACGGTAGTCGTGATGCGTGTGCCGGGGTCGGGCTGGCAGGGGGGCCTCTCTAATTCCTTCGTACCATCCAGACAAACCCTCTGCCACTCTGTTATCCGTTGCGGTACCTGCCGGCTTCCTGTGTCTGTTTTTCATCCTGTGTTTGCTGCGACAGATTGCCGCAGGACATTCCCTTGCCCGACAGGCCCGTTACCATAGGCAATGGCGTGCAAGACGGGTATCGGGTTTGCTTGCCTTTTAAATGAAAATGATTATCATTTAGATGAATTAACAGGGTGTTTCCATGTCTGCATCGGCCATCTACTCACTGACGTCTCACGGGGCTTTCAAAGCCGTGCGTCACAGTGTGGCCGTTGCGGTAATTGCTGTGCATGCAGTTGCGGTGGTTTCTTTGTGGCAGCAGGCGCCGGAGCCTGCTCCGGTCATGGCAGCGCCGGTGATAGTGTCATTTGTATCTGCCCCGGTAGCTGAGCCCTTGCCGCAGCCCCCGGTGGTGGCCCCGCCAGAAACACCTGTGAGGGTGCTGGCCACGGAGCGTGCGTCGCAGGCGTCAGCGAATGCCCCTGTCGTTACTCCTGCCATTCCCCCCGTACCTGCCGACGTGGTTCCAGCGGATGCAGCGCCGGCCGCTGATGTGGCGGTCCGTGCAGAGGCGGTGGCACCGCCCGTGGCACAGACGCCGCCAAGTTTTGGTGCGGCTTATCTGAACAATCCCAAACCGGTGTACCCCATGGTGTCACGCCGGCTGGCGGAGAAAGGTGTTACCCGGTTGCGCGTGCTGGTGAGTACGGAAGGCAGGCCGCAACAGGTTGATATTGAGCGCTCCAGTGGTTCGGCACGTCTCGACCGGGCGGCGCAGGCAACGGTTCGCGACTGGAAGTTTGTTCCTGCCCGCGAGGGTGAAAAAGCAGTGGCAGGCTGGGTGATTGTTCCCATTAACTGGAATCTGGAAAACTGACATGAACGAAGCAACTGGCATCAGCCATTTCATTGCGCAATCCGATCTGGTCGGCAAAGGGCTTTTTGTGATGCTGCTGCTGATGTCGGTAGTGTCCTGGTATTACATCATTACCAAAAGCATTACGCAGGTGCTGACCAGAAAGCGCAGCCAGCGCTTCATGGATTTTTTCTGGAATGCCACATCGCTGGAGGCCGTGCAGCACGAAATCTCAACGCATGGTGCAACAGATCCGTTTTCTCATCTGGCCAGTCATGCATTGTTTGCCCGTGACCATCATGCCCGTGTCGGTGTTGCCAAGCTGGAAGAGGCGGGCACGGTAGCCGATTTCCTGACGCGCACCATGCGCAAGGTTATTGATGAGGAAACCACACAGCTTGAAAGCGGCCTGACCGTGCTGGCGTCGGTGGGTGCAACGGCACCGTTTGTGGGGTTGTTCGGTACGGTGTGGGGGGTGTATCACGCACTGATTGCGATTGGCGCCAGTGGCATGGCATCGCTCGACAAGATTGCCGGCCCGGTGGGCGAGGCACTGATCATGACGGGAATGGGACTTGCCGTCGCCATTCCTGCCGTACTGGGATATAACGCACTGGTGCGCAGCAATCGCGTACTGCTCGGCCGTCTGGATGCATTTGCCTATGACTTGTTTGCGTTCCTGACCACAGGCCAGCAGATCATTACCACGAACAAGCCGGCCAGTGTCACGCCACTCAAGCCTGTGCGTCCCGGCAACGACGTAACGGGTAACTGACATGGCTTTCGGTGGATTCAACCAGCAACAGAACCAGGCACCTCTGGCAGAGATCAATATGGTGCCGCTCATTGATGTGATGCTGGTGCTGCTGGTGATTTTCATGGTGACCGCACCATTGCTGACGCATGCGGTAAAGGTGGACTTGCCCAGTGCTGCCTCCAGTCCGGTCACGCCTGCCGAAAAAATCGATCTTTCGATTGATGGCAGTGGCCAGCTGTTCTGGAACGCCACGCCGATGAGCAAGGCGGACATCATTGTGCGTCTTCAGGAGACGGGGCTGAGTGCGCCCGAGACGGAAATTCATCTGCGCGTGGACAAGAATACGCGCTATGAAGTCATTGCAGAAATAATGGCGGCGTCTGCCAGTGCAGGATTGGGGAAAATAGGGTTTGTCACCACGCCGGAAAAATAGGCTGTCGTGGCTCACGTTGCTTGTACATGAAAAAGCCCCGGACAGTCCGGGGCTTTTTGTTTTTCCTGCAGCAGGAATTAATCAGCGATGCAGTTCACCGGCGGCTTCGGGCTGATAGCAGAGGCTGGCGACTTCCAGCGTCAATGGCTTGCCTTCCGGGCCTGGCCACTCGATGGTCTGGCCGACACGCAGCCCCAGCAGTGCCATGCCGACGGGGGCCATGATGGAGATGCGGCCGGCCGACAGGTCCGCCTGATCCGGATACACCAGTGTCAGGTCGTGCAGGGTGCTGTCTTCACGGACATGACAGGTGAGGCGGCTGTTCATGGTGACAACATCCGCCGGCATTTCCCCGGGTTCACGCATGTCGGCGCGATCAATTTCTGCCTGCAAGGCAGTGGCAGCGGGACTCCCCGCCAGCGCATGTGTTTCCAGCAGGCGCTCCAGTCGCGCCACATCCAGTGAACTCATGATGACGGGGGGCAGGGATGACATGTGCAACTCCTCACTGCAGCTGGCTGCAGTGTCCTAAAAGGTGAATCAGGGTGAAAAAGAAAAAACCCTGCAGGGCAGGGTTTGTTTTTTGAGCATAACAGGGGCGGGAGTTGAATGGCCAGTTTCAGGTGGCGAGGTTGCCAATGATCGCGGCGAGCAGGGGGGCTGACGCCAGGTTCATGACGAGGCCGGCACGAATCATGACTTTCTGGGGAATACGGCCGGTGCCGTAAACGAGGGCATTCGGTGGTGTTCCCACCGGCAGCATGAAGGAGCAACTGGCGGCCAGTCCGGTCAGCACCGCCATCGTGACCGGGCTCAGTCCGCTGACAGAGGCCATCGACATCATCAGTGGCACCAGCAGTGCCGCACAGGCGGTATTGCTGACCAGCTCGGACAGGAAAATCACGAAGAGTGCGACCAGCAGGTACAACAGCCAGGGATTGTTGCCCGGAACCCACGCCAGCAGGCCGTTGGCCATCCATGAGCTGGCGCCTGAGCTTTGCATCAGTACCGAGAGGGTGATGCCACCACCAAACAGCAGCAGTACGCCCCAGTTGCTCTGTTTTTCGATGTCTTCCCAGTTGAGTACCCGGGTCAGGCCCAGCAGGGCAATGGCCAGTAGTGCTACCCAGGTATCAAAGTCACCCCGAATACCGATGTACGAGGAGATCGTGCTGCCAAACACCCAGCCTGTCACGGTGAGCAGGAAAATGGCGACAGTGAGCGTTGCCTGACGTCCTGCCGGAAACGGCATCAGTGTGGTGGCGACGGCGGGCAGGTTTTGTTCGGGGCGAATGGTCAGCCACAAAATCACCAGCGACACCGGCATGATGACGAGGTAAGCCGGCATGCCGACGCGCAGCCAGTCCTGGAATCCCCAGCCCAGTGCGGCGGCGGTGATGGCATTCGGAGGGCTGCCTACCAGGGTGGCGATACCGCCAATATTTGCGCCCCATGCAAGCCCCAGCAGAACGAGAATGGCGTAGCGCGGGTACCGGTCTTTCATCGGGCTCAGCAGTCCCAGAGCCACCGGCAGCATCATGACGGCCGTTGCCGTGTTGCTGATCCACATGGAGATCAGTGAGGTGGCCAGAATTAGCAGAAAGGCGGCCGTGAGCGCATTGCCGCGTGCCAGCGCCATCACGCGGCTGGCCAGCCAGCGGTCGATGTCGTGCTTGCGCATGGCGGCGGCCAGTGCAAAGCCGCCAAGAAAAAGAAACACGGTCGGGTTGGCAAAGCCGCTCAGTGAGCTTTTGACATCACCCAGTCCCAGTGCCACAGCCACAAGGGGAATGAGCAGTGCCGTGAAGGTCAGCGGAATGGCCTCGGTCAGCCAGAGCACGCCGGCCAGCGCAAACAGCGCCATGCCGGCTTGCGTGGCAGCATTGTCGGGCCCGGAGGCGGCCAGGATGGCAACGATAATGGCCAGTGCGATTGCCCATGGTTTCATCTGGAGAATCCCGTGTTCATTTGTGGCTGGTGTTGCGGAAGGCGGCGGGCGTGTGGCCGTCCCAGCGCTGGAAAGCATGAATGAAGGAGGCGGACTCTGCGTATCCAAGCTGCAGTGCAATGGCTTCGATGGACTGTGTGCTTTCGCGCAGCAATTGCTGCGCCTTCCGGTAACGCACCTGATCGAGCAGTTCGCGAAACGAGGTGTTCTCCTCGCTCAGGCGGCGGCGGAACGTACGTTCGGCAATATCAAAGGCCGAGGCCACTTCGGCGGCACTGGGAAAATGCCGGCTGAAGAAATCCAGATGGGACAGTACCTTGCCCGACAGCAGCTCGGTATCCGTACGCTGTGCGACCAGTTGCTGGTCACACTGGGATTTGTACATGGCATGTGCGGTCGGGTCGGCGGTGGGAAAGCGGGTCTGCAGGGCAGTGTTGCTGATCCAGAAGCGTATCTCCGGGCGCTTGCCAAATATCACCGGGCAGTTGAAGTGTGTTTCGTAGGCATCAGCGTCGACCGGACGCTCATAGGGAATCTCGATGCGTAGCGCGTGCATGTCCACCCCGAGTGCAAGCTGCATGTCGCGCACCAGCTTGTAGGTGCCGGAGAGCTCGCCATCCACCCGAAAGCGGTAGGCCTTGGGGGGCAGGGCAACGGGCGTCAGTACCAGTGCGCTGGACTCTTCCCCGGGCTCAAAGCTCAGGTGGCCGAACAGATAGGTCAGTTGCTGGTAGCGGATACCCGTTTGCAGGGCCTCATAGGCATTGGCACAGGTCATCAGCAGCATGGTGAGGGGGCCGTAGCCGGCAAATCCGAAGAAGGTGCCGGTTTTCAGGCCAGCCAGCGGGTCTTTCAGGTTTTCGGCAATCTCCACATAAATCTTGAGCTCCAGCGCCCGGTCGATCCGCGCGGTCGGGTCAACCTTTTCGAGATCAATCCCGTAGCGGGCCAGTACCGGGGAGATGTCCTCGCCCAGCTCGCGCAAGCCGCGCAAGGTATAGAGCATGCCTAGGATGGAGCGTGTGGACATGGCCGGGAGTTACTCCTGCTTTCTTGCGCTGGATCAAGGTTGGCCGAAAATATCAATTTCTGGTGAGAAACTACCATATCCCGCATACGGAGTAAGGGCTAGATTGCACCCATCGCGCAATGTTTTGCGCCAGAACAACAACATGAGGTGCCGCATGACCAGCAAAGCCCCGATTCATTCAAAGGTGCAGGAAGTTGATGTTGCCATTCTTGGTGCCGGTTTCGGCGGCCTTTGCATGGCGATCAAGTTGCGTGAAGCCGGAAATGACAACTTCGTGATCCTGGAAAAGGGCAGTGATGTTGGTGGTACCTGGTACTTCAACAGCTATCCTGGCGCTGCCTGTGATGTGCAGTCGCACATGTACTCCTTCTCGTTTGCCGGCAAGGCCGACTGGACCAAGCGTTACGCCCCCCAGCACGAAATTCACCAGTACATTCTTGATACCACCGAGAAGTTCGGCATTCGTCCGTTTGTGCGCTTCAACCAGGAAGTGTGCGGGGCGCACTTTGATGAAACCACTGCGCGCTGGACCGTTAATACCAGGTCCGGTGATACGGTGATCTGCAAGCACTTCGTGCTGGCGTCGGGCCCGTTGCATGTGCCTTCCATCCCGAAAATCCGCGGTCTCGAAAACTTCAAGGGCAAGGTATTCCACTCTGCCGAGTGGGATCACGATTACGACCTGACCGGCAAGAATGTGGTGTCGATCGGAACGGGTGGCAGTGCCATCCAGTATGTGCCGGAAATTGCACCACAGGTGAAGCAGCTTTACGTGTTTCAGCGTACCCCGGCCTGGGTGATTCCGCGTGACGAGCGTGGCTATCTCGGCATTGAAAAAAGCCTGTTTGCAAAGTTACCGGCGCTGCGCAAGCTGCACCGTGCCCGTCTGTACTGGACCAACGAATCACGTCTGTGGCCCATCCTGAATCCGGCGATTGCCAAGTCGCTGCAGAAGCTGGCCCAGCTGTTCATCAGGGTTCAGGTGAAGGACAAGGAGATTGCGAAGAAGCTGACGCCGGATTACACCATCGGTTGCAAGCGTATCCTGATTTCCAACAAGTACTTCCCTACCTTCAACCGTCCGAACGTGGAGTTGGTGACTGACAGCATCCAGGAACTGCGCGAGCACTCCATCGTGACAAAGGATGGTGTGGAGCGTCCGGTAGACTGCATCATTCTGGGCACCGGTTTTGTGGTGGACCCGCGCGTCTACATGAAGAACTTCCCGGTGGAAGGTCGTGACGGTCACGTGCTTAACGAAGACTGGAAGAATCTTGCCCAGTCCTACCTTGGCACCACCACTACCGGTTACCCGAACATGTACCAGCTGGTGGGCCCGAACGTGGGGCTGGGCCACAACTCCATCATCTTCATGATCGAAGCCCAGGTGGACTACATCATGAGCTGCCTGAAGATCCTCAAGGACAAGGGGGCCGACTACATTGACGTGAAGAAGGATGCCCAGGACCGTTTCAACGTCAAGGTGCAGGACGGCTTCAAAAACACGGTGTGGACAACGGGCTGTTCCAGCTGGTACCAGAGCGCTGAAGGCGGCAATTTTGCCCTGTGGCCATTCTCCACCTGGAGGTTCTGGCTGGAAACACGCAAGGTGCAAACCGGTGACTACGAGTTCGGTTTTGCCAAGGCGCCATTGTTGCCAAAGGCAAAAGCGAAGAAGGAAAAGGCAGTCGTCTGACCTGATCTGCAAGATGAAAACTGCTGAATAAAAAATGGCGCGAATTTCGCGCCATTTTTTATGGGATCACTGTTTTTTAATCAGGAGTTTTCTGCCAGATACTGCAGTGTATAGGCATGGTCGGAGCGGAAAGATTTTTCAATCTGCTGGATGACCATGGTTTCAATTTTTCCGCCCAGCAGGGGAATGTTGACCTTTACATCAAACTCCAGTGCCATCGAGCTGTGATTGCTGTCGGCCTGTCTGAGTGTTCCGCTTGCCCGTACGTGAATAGGCAGGCCGTGCGGAATGATTTCCAGTACAAAGTCGGCATGTTCCGGCGTGATGCGGTTCCAGCTGGACACATAACGCAGGGCCTGTTCGGGGTGCAGGAACCTCTGTACAAGCGCAGGTATCTTGTCCGGGGGGATGCTCAGTGTACGTGTCATGTCCAGACTGATCCGGGTGCCGCTGACATCAAACTGATGAACCTCATAGGCACTGATGCCCAGTGCCCGGTATTTCTTGTGCGGGTATTCCGGATCACCAAAGACCTGCCACAGTTTTTCCACGCTGGCGGGATAGTCTTGCTGGAAGCTGGCTTTCATGAGGATGTCAGATTGTCCCGTGAGTCGTTTTTTCAGTGGTGCAGAATAACCCGGCTTGCTGTTGGGCCGGCTGTTTTTGCCGTGTAATCAGCTGCCGCTTTCGCCAGAGCGGATGACTGTCGGGTACGTTCTTTCGGTGACGTACTACAAATCTAGAGCGCTTCGACTTTCTGCTCGCCGCAACGCTCGCACTTGTACACCGTGACCAGTTTTCCCTTCTGCACGTCAAACTGCTTGTCCTGCCATATCTTCCATTTGTGAAAGCCGTGCTGGCACATGCCTTTTGGTTTGGCAGCCGGCCTTCTGAAGGGCACTACATCACCCATGAGTGTCGCTCAAACAACTGCTGGAGCGGGTTGCTGGCTGGCCTGAATTTTTTTCAGTGCCTTGTCCAGATTGCCAACCGCCTGATCAATGTTTTGCAGCTTGTCGAGACCGAACAGGCCCACACGGAACGTTTTGTAGTCGGCAGGCTCGTCACACATCAGCGGGACGCCGGCAGCAGTTTGCAGGCCAAGCTCAATGAATTTACGACCGTTATGCACCAGATCATCATCGGTGTAGCTGACGACGACCCCTGGCGCTTCAAAGCCTGATGCGGCGACGCTACGGAAACCGTTTTCGCCCAGCAGCGCGCGGACGCGACGTCCCAGTTCAAACTGCCTTTCACGCAGCAGGGCAAACCCGACGGCCTCGGTTTCCTTCACGGCATCACGGAACGCGGCGAGGGCGCCGGTGGGCAGTGTGGCGTGATAGGCGTGGCCGCCATTTTCATAGGCCTGCATTATCTGCAGCCATTTTTTGAGATCAGCGGCAAAGCTGCTGCTTGTCGTTGCGTTGACCTGCTCAAGTGCGGCAGCGCTCAGCATGACCAATGCGCAGCAGGGTGATGCACTCCAGCCTTTTTGCGGGGCACTGATCAGTACGTCAATGCCGCATGACTTCATGTCGACCCAGATGGCGCCTGAGGCCACGCAGTCGAGCACAAACAGTCCGCCAACAGCGTGCACGGCATCTGCCACGGCGCGCAGGTAGTCGTCCGGCAGAATGATGCCGGATGCCGTTTCCACGTGCGGGGCAAAGACCAGTGCGGGTTTTTCGGCATGAATGGCCGCGACCACTTCGTCAATCGGCGCTGGTGCAAAAGCCGCTTGCCGGCCTGTACTGACGGGACGTGCCTTCATGACGATTGTGTCTGAGGGAATCTGGCCCATGTCGAAAATCTGCGTCCAGCGGTAACTGAACCAGCCATTGCGCAACACCATGCATTTCCGGCCGGTGGCCAGTTGGCGGGCCACTGCCTCCATGCCAAAACTGCCCCCGCCGGGAACAACGGCAACAGCCTCCGCGTTATAAACCTGCTTCAGCGTGCCGGAGATATCCCGCATGACCTGCTGGAATTCTTTCGACATGTGATTGAGTGCGCGATCGGTAAACACAACCGAATATTCGAGCAGGCCTTCGGGATCGACAGCAGGGTATTGGGTGGACATGAACGGGTTCCTGAAATGACAGCATGAGGCCTGCGCTGTGGCGGCTTCACTTGTTGTTTGCCTGCATCATGCCGTCACTTGGCCAGAAACATCAAGGCAGGGGGTTATGCCCGGTCAAATCCGATCCTGTGCATGAAACTGGCCATTTCCTTCAGGTATTTGCCCTGGTCCAGATGGATCAGGTGATTGCCGGGGAACCAGTGCAGGTTGGGGCGGTCCCAGTGATCCCACAGCAGGCGCGAATGCTTGGGCGGAGCAAAGCGGTCGCCGGCACCGGCCACGATCATCAGCCGTTCCTTGGGAAGGCGTGGGGGATACGTCAGCGGGCAGCTTGCGGCCATGACATGGCGGGCCTCGCGGATATCCATGCCGGCCAGGCGCAGGCCGGTCTTGATGAACTCACTGGCCGGGCTCCATTCCAGGATCAGGTCCAGAATGCTGGCCAGGGGTACATTGGGAATCGCAAAAGCCAGACGGTCTTCGACGGCGGCCAGCAATGACGTGGTAAAGCCCCCCAGCGAGATGCCGGTGACACCAATCTGCGGTGCACCCAGATCTTCCAGATAGTCCATGTACAGGCGGAAATCATGCACGGCATGGGCAATCGTTTCATTGATGTGCGAGAAGCCGTGCGAGAAGTAGCCATGGCCGGAGAACGGCGACAGTGCCTCCTGGCGTCTGCCATGAAAGGGCAGGGTGTAGAGCAGCACGTCATAACCCTGCTCGTAAAACCAGGGCATGGCCAGAAAACGGCTGTTGATCCAGTACGGGTCGGCCACAAAGCCGTGGATCAGGCAGATGGTCGGGCGTGCCGGGCCGTCATGACGCCAGTGCTCGGCCCAGGCGATGCGGTTGCGGCGGTGTCGGGCATATTGCTCGCGCATGGCCGGGTTGACGGCCTGAAAGGGGCTTTCGAATGACAGCACCTCCACCCGGCCTTCTTTCGGCTTGTGCGCCAGATGGCCTGCCGGATGATGGCGTACGCTGACCTTCTGCCGGGAGCGCGTGAAGAAGCGGGTGGTGTCATGGCTGTCGGCCATGTCCTTGTAAAAGTCGAACCGGGCGCGGTCGGCCTGAAAGCGGCCGGGCCAGAGCGTGGTGGGCAAGGCCATGCCAAGAGCGAAGGCGGCGAGGGCGGTGCGCATGCCCAGATCCACTACCGCGGTGCCATCCACCATGGCCTGTGATTTCAGGTCCAGATAAAAGTCGTCAGGAAACTTGTGAAAGGCCGGGTCCAGATTGTTCCACCAGGGCTGCTCGGGCATCAGCCGACGGGAATGGCCATAGGTTTCATTGGCCACGCGGGAGACATACTGCGCAATCTGTTCCATGGAGCTTCTTCTGACTGGTTGGTCGCAAGAAGATACGGGGCGCCTGTGCTTGTGGGCAAGCGCTTGTCCGGTCGGTTGGCGGCTTTTTGTGCAAGTGCATCGGCTTTTGACGGTTTTGTCGGCAGGCAATGCCCTGAATGACGATTACGCATGGATAATTGGCGACAGGTTGCCTAGCATAGACCCCCTTTGAGAGTGCTCCCTTAGGTGGAGTGCCAGAGGCTGTTCCCGCAACAACGGGCAAGGATTGGTGGCATGAGTTATCAGGTTCTGGCGCGCAAATACCGTCCCAAAAGCTTTCGCGAGCTGATCGGGCAGGAGCATGTCGCGCGTGCGCTCATCAATGCGCTGGATCAGGACCGCCTGCACCATGCCTATCTGTTCACCGGCACCCGTGGCGTGGGCAAGACCACCATCGCCCGCATCCTGGCCAAGTGCCTGAATTGTGAAACCGGCGTCAGTTCCGAGCCCTGTGGTGTTTGCTCCACCTGCCGCGAGATTGATGAAGGCCGTTTCGTTGACCTGATCGAGGTTGATGCCGCCTCGCGCACCAAGGTCGAGGACACGCGCGAGCTGCTCGACAATGTGCAGTACGCACCGACACGCGGCCGCTACAAGGTTTACCTGATTGACGAAGTGCACATGCTGTCCGGGCACTCGTTGAAGGCCTTGCTGAACACGCGGGAAGAGCCGCCTCCTCATGTGAAGTTCCTGCTGGCGACGACCGATCCGCAAAAGCTGCCCGTCACCATCCTGTCGCGCTGCCTGCAGTTTTCGCTCAAGGCCATGTCGCCCGAGCGCGTGGTCGAGCATCTTTCTGTTGTGTTGCAGAAAGAAATGGTGGAGTTCGAGGAGAGTGCACTCTGGGAGCTGGGGCGTGCCGCCAACGGGTCCATGCGTGATGCGCTGTCACTGACCGATCAGGCGATTGCCTTTGGCAACGGCCGGCTGGGTACGGCCGATGTACGCAGCATGCTGGGTTCGATTGACCGTGATCTCGTTTTCCGTGTGCTGGATGCGGTGAATTCCGGCGATGCTGCCGTGGTGCTGGAGGTGTGTGCACAACTGGCGGAGCAGAGCGTCGACTTTTCCGGCGCCCTGGCCGAACTTGTTTCTACACTGCATCGCATTGCGCTTGGCCAGATGCTGCCAGCTGCCGTGGATAATTCCCTCGGTGATGCCGATCGCGTGCTGGCGCTGGCACAAGCCATGACCGCCGAAGACACGCAGCTCTATTACCAGATTGCCCTGCATGGCCGTCGTGACATGCCATGGGCGGCCGATGCCCGTTCCGGTTTTGAAATGACCCTGATGCGCATGCTTGCGTTCCGTCCCGTGCCCGTGTCGCCCGAGACAGTGCAGGGTGGCGCGCGTACCGCCATGCCAGGCCGTCCGGCGGCACCGGGCACCAGGCCAGGCGGCTCCGGTGGTGGCGTGCAGACCATGCAGTCAGCGCCCGTGCGCGCATCGGCTGCCGTGGCCATGGCACAGCCACAACAACAGCACCAGCCGGTGTCCCGCCCTCTGGCGGGTCCTGCCGCCGCTGTCGCCCGTGCCGAAGCGCCGGCATCCAATGTCATTCCGCTCAAGCCGGCCCCTTATCAGGCGCCCCAACAGGTAACCCAGCAGGCACCACAACCGGTACCGAAGGAAGTTGCCGCTGTTGCTCCGGCCGTTGCTGCGGTACCGCAAGCAAGAGAGCCGGCTTTTTCCTGTAGCGGCAATCCGCAGGATTACTGCACCCCGGAAAGCTGGGAGCAGTGGGTGCGTCACAGCGGGCTTGCCGGTGGCGGACTTAATCTGGCCCGGCATGCGGCCATGATGGTGCTGGCGGATGGTGCCTGTGAATTCCAGCTTGCTGCCAAGCACGACATCCTGGCCAGCGGCCAGTCGTTCGGCCAGATCGAGGAGTGCTTTCGCCGGCACTTTCCCGGCGTCCAGTTGCGCATGGCCAAAAAAGACCCTGTCTACGCAACACCGATGCAGGTGATTGCTGCCCGCAAGCAGGCTCGCCTGCAAGCCGCCACGGCAACCCTGCAGGCTGATCCGTTTGTGCAGACACTCATGAATGACTTCCAGGCAGAAATCCTGCCGGATTCGATTAACCCTATTGATTAAAGAGAGACTATCGCCATGAACATGCAGCAACTGATGCAACAGGCCCAGCGCATGCAGGAACAGATGCAGAAGCAGATGGCAAAAGCGCAGGAAGAGCTGGCCAATTCCGAAATCCAGGGCGAGTCTGGTGCCGGTCTTGTGAAAGTCACGATGACGGGACGTCATGACGTGAAGCGTGTCGAAATTGACGACAGCTTGCTGAAAGAAGACAAGGAAATGCTGGAAGACTTGATTGCAGCAGCGGTCAACGATGCCGTGCGCAAGGTCGAGGCCTTCAGCCAGAGCAAGATGGGTGCCGTGACTCAGGGACTCAATCTGCCAGCAGGCATGAAGCTGCCTTTCTGACAGGGTTGCCTACAGAGAATAAAAATAATGCGGAAAATTATTCTGACGTTCGCTTTCATGTGCCTGGCAGCGCCGGTGCTGGCCAGTCCCTTCAGGGAAGTTGGTCGTGATGGCCGCTACGTGGAGTATCAGGGGGAGTTGACCCTGAGCGGCCGCTTCGAGCGTTTGCAGGACTCCATCACGCTGGACTGGCGTGGCGACCGTGTCTGCTTTTTTCCGGATGCCACAGGGCTGAAGCAGTTGCCCCGGGCTTTTGCCACCAACAAGCCCGCCATGTTCTGTTTTGCCAATACCCGCTCCAGCATTACTGCCCTTGGTCTGCCACCACAGCCCCCTGCCGGCGCCTGCGGCATGACGGGTACGGCAACGGTAGGCATTTCGCGGTATGTCGTCGAAAGCGGCATGGGTGAAACCTATGATCTGGCGACACTGGTCAAGGCAGAAAATGTCTCGCCCCTGAAGTCGGTGGCGTGCCCCTGATGTTTCTGAGTCCTCTTGTTACCGAGCTGGTAGAAGCCTTGCGTGTGTTGCCGGGCGTTGGTCCGAAGTCGGCCCAGCGCATGGCGTTGCACTTGCTTGAGCGGCAGCGTGCAGGAGGTCTCAAACTGGCCGACGTGCTGACACGTGCCATGGAGCAGGTGCGCGAGTGTCGCGAGTGCCAGAGCCTGACCGAACAGGACGTTTGTCATCTTTGCACCAGTACCTCGCGTGACCGTTCCATCCTCTGCGTGGTCGAAACCCCGGTGGATGTACTGGCGGTGGAAAGCGCGGGTTCCTTTCGCGGTTTGTACTTTGTCCTCAAGGGCCATCTCTCGCCGCTGGACGGCATTGGTCCCAGGGAGCTGGGTATTCCAAAGCTGCTGGAGCGCGTGCGACAGGGTGAGGTACGTGAGCTGATTCTTGCCACCAACCCCACGGTGGAAGGTGAAGCCACCGCCCACTACATCCGTGAAGCCCTGCGTGATACCGGTATTGTGGTCAGCCGCATTGCGCATGGCGTGCCCATGGGCGGTGAACTGGAGTTTGTGGACGGCAATACGCTGGCCCATGCCCTGGCCGGGCGCAAAGCCCTGGGTTGAGTCAATGAGCCCTCCATCGGTCAGTCCGGACAAAACAGGCGGCTTTACGGGCCATTCCCTCCGGTTGTGCTCTGCGGTCTTTGACAAGTCCTCCCTTAACGGATAAGAACTGTCCGGTCATCAAGAATCCCTCGGTGAGGGATTTTTTTTGGCCTTTTGGTGATGCCTGTGCTGCCGGACGTGCGGCCTGGGTCACTGCAGTCGCCGGCCGTGCCGGCACCGGTTCGTGCGCGTTCCTGCACATGGGTGGACGGGTGTCGCAGGCAGGTGTTATCCGGCGTGCTGTCTCGGCTTGGTTGCCGTGAGACCGGCAGCATGTCGCTATCTCCGAGGGTATGTCATGAGCTATAGCGAGTATTTCAACGAAACCCACAGCCAGGTGCGTGACAGCGTGCGCAAGATGGTGCAGGAACACATCCTGCCGCATATCGACGAGTGGGAAGAGGCGGGTACCTTCCCGCGCGAGCTGTATAACGAGGCGGGCCGTACCGGCTTTTTTGGTATCGGTTATCCCGAGGCGCTGGGAGGCATTGCCGAAGGCGATGTCTTCATGAAGATTGCTGCCACCGAGGAGCTGATGCGTTGCGGCTCCGGTGGTCTTGTCGCCAGCCTCGGTTCGCTGGACATCGGCCTGCCACCCATTGTGAAGTGGGGCAGCGATGAGCTTAAGGAGCGCATCGTTCCTTCCGTACTCAGCGGTGAAAAGATTGCGGCACTGGCGATTACCGAGCCCAATGGCGGCTCGGATGTAGCCAACCTGAAAACGCGTGCCGTCAGTGATGGTGATTTCTATCGCGTGACCGGCTCCAAGACGTTCATTACCTCGGGCATTCGGGCGGACTACTACACCGTGGCCGTGCGCACCGGCGGTGACGGCTATGGCGGCATCAGCCTGCTACTGATGGAAAAGGGCATGCCCGGCTTCACCACCGGCAAGCCCCTGAAGAAACACGGCTGGTGGGCCAGTGATACCGCCGAGCTGTTCTTTGATGATGTGAAGGTGCCGAAGAGCAATCTCATTGGCAGCGAGAACGCCGGCTTCTTTGTCATCATGACCAACTTCCAGATGGAGCGTCTTAACCTGGCGGTGATGGCTAACATGACCTCGCAGATGGCACTGGAAGAAGCCTTGCGTTATGCCCATGAGCGCAGTGCCTTCGGCAAGCCGCTGGCCAAGATGCAGGTGATCCGGCACAAGCTGGCCGACATGGCCACTCAGGTCGAGGCCAGCCGCGAGTTCACCTACCGCGTGGCGGCCCGTATCCAGGCCGGTATCCCGTCAGTGAAGGAAGGGTCCATGGCCAATAACTTTGCCAGCAAGGTCAGTGACTTCACCACGCACGAGGCCGTGCAGATCTTTGGCGGCATGGGCTTCATGCGTGAAACCCTGGTCAAACGCCTGTCCCGCGACAACCGAATCCTGTCCATCGGTGGCGGCACCTACGAAATCATGAACGAAGTGATTGCCAAGCAACTGGGACTGTAGCAAGGTCACGTCTGCCTGCCCGCGGGGTGGGCAGACGCTTTCCGGATCATACAGAGACCATCTTGCAGCCCGTTCATATCACTGACAACGCCGCTCTCGCAGAAGTGGCGCACGCGCTCGCCAAGCGCGACAGCATCGCCCTCGACACCGAATTCATGCGGGTGGATACCTTCTACCCCATCCTTGGCCTCATCCAGATCGGCGATGGCCAGCACGAGTACCTGATTGATCCCCTCAAGGTGACGGACCTGTCGCCGCTGACGCCGATCCTGACCAGTGAATTCCCGCGCAAGGTGCTGCATGCCTGTTCGGAGGACATTGAGGTGCTAAGCCGCATGGCCGGCGCCCGCCCGCAGGGCATTCTCGATACCCAGATTGCCACGGCTTTCCTGGGGCAGGGCCTGCAGGTGGGTTACCAGAAAGCGCTGCAGGAAAACCTTGGCGTGGACATTCCCAAGGACGAATCCCGTTCGGACTGGCTGGCCCGTCCCCTCAGCCCCGGGCAGATTGCCTATGCAGCACTGGACGTGAAGTACCTGCCGCCACTCTATACCCATGTCCATGACGGCCTGCGCTCACGCGGCATGCTGCCGTATTTCGAGAGCGATTGCCGCCTCATGCTGGATGAACTGGATTACATCCCCGATCCGGCCCTGATGTACCGCGATGTCAGCAATGCCTGGCGCCTGCGTCCGCAGGAGCTGGCCGTACTGCAGGAGATTCTGGTCTGGCGCGAGCAGCAGGCGCGTGCACGTGATCTGCCGCGTGGCTTCCTGATCAAGAACAGCAGCCTGTTCGAGCTGGCCCGCAAGCAGCCGTCCAGCCTGCAGGCACTGTCGGTGATTGAAGATGTGACACCGAAAATCCTGCGCAAGGAAGGCGAATCCATTCTGGCCGTGATACATGCGGCCCGTGCGCGCACCCCGGATACCTGGCCGAAACCGCTGCCGACACCGTTGCCACGCGAAGCCCGCGACCTGTTTGAAGACCTGCGCAAGGCGGCCACGGTTGTGGCCGGCAGCACCGGCGTGCCCATCGAGGTGCTGCTGCGCAAGAAGCACATCGAGGCGCTGGTGCTGGGGCGTGTCGACATGGGGCAACAGGCTCCGCTCCCCCGGGCATTCCATGGCTGGCGTGGCGAGCAACTGTTGCCGGTGCTGGAACCGGTGCTCGCGAAAGCAGAACATACGCTCATGGCCTGGGGCGCAGAGCGGCGTCGTGCCGTTGAGTCACCGTCTGGCTGAGAGCTTTTGCGCTATCGCCCCAATCCTTTCCGAGAGTGTGTGCATGTCCCTCCTGCTACTGGCTGTCTACAAGAGCAGCAAGAAAGATGAAATGTTTCTGTACGTGCCCAAGACGGACGGGCTGAAAAAGGTGCCCGAGGCCCTTATGCAGATTTTCGGTACGCCTGTGCATGTGATGGACATGCCACTGAAGTCGGGGCGTGATCTTGCCAGGGTGAGTGGCGACAAGTTGCGTGCAGAAATTGCCGAAAAAGGTTTTTACCTGCAGATGCCGCCACAGAAAGAGGATTACCTGCTGGATCTGTATAATCCCGATGACAGCAAATACCGGGATATTCCCGGTTGAGCGTGACGCCGGGCAAGTACGGGAAATTAAATGGGTACGGCAATGAAACGTGAACGCTTCTGGGAGCGGTATCCGCTGGCAGAACTGAATGCGGAAGAGTGGGAAGCCGTGTGTGATGGCTGTGGCCGTTGCTGCCTGCACAAACTGGAATACGAAGACACCAGCGAGCTGGATTTCACTCGCATTGCCTGCAAGCTGCTCGACCTGTCGACGGCACAGTGCAGCGACTATGCCGGGCGTCGCAAGCATGTGCCCGATTGTGTGCAGCTGACACCGCAGAACATCAACGAGATCGACTGGTTGCCGGGGACCTGTGCGTACCGGCGACTGAACGAGGGCAGGGGCTTGCCGCGCTGGCACCCGCTGCTGACGGGCAATGCCGATTCCGTGATCAAGGCCAATATTTCGGTGATCGGTCGGGTGCTGCCGGAAACGGCAGTGGACGAAGAGGATTATCAGGAACACGTGATCCGCTGGATACGGCGGAGCTGAGGAGAGCAAAATGGCCTATGCCCTTTCCTGGGTTGTCTATGTGCTGATGGCAGTACTGATCATGTTCGCTTTCGAGCGTTACGTGAGCACATGGTTTTCACGGCAGCCGCGCATTTTCATTCGTGCCCTGCTGGCGATAGTGCTGTTCACCCCGGGTTTTGTGTCCGCCGATACGGTGTATCTGGTGCCTGCCTGCGTCGGCATTCTTTTCAATATCCTGGCCAAGTCCGGCGAGGGTCTGCTCAAGGCCAGCCTGCCCATGCTGCTGGTGTCGTCCGTGGTGTTTGGTGTGCTGTTCTTTCTGGAGAGCCGTCGCCCGGCGGATGAGCTGCAAGCAGATGCCGGGTCTGCCGAATAGGATCGCACGAAGACCCTGATCATCAGGCAGGTGATGCGCCCGTAATCAGCCAGCCGTGATCAGTCAGACGTAATCAGTCAGACGTAATCAGTCAGGAATGTCGGCTGCGCTGACTTGCTGCATCAGTGCAGGCCAACCCATGTTGAGTCCCTTCAGTTTTTCAACCAGCACCGACAGCATCACAAGGTCCCGGTACCATTTCTGGTCTGCCTGCACCACATGCCAGGGGGCGACGGGCTGGTGGGTAGCGGCGATCACCTGACTCCAGTCATTCATGTACACATCAAAGTGTTTGCGCGACTCCAGATCAGCCAGTGAGAGCTTCCAGTGCTTTTGCGGGTCCTGCAGGCGCACAAGCAGTCGTTCTTTTTGCGTCTCCCGGCTGATGTGCAGGAAAAACTTGCACACCAGTGTGCCGTTGGCGACCAGATGCCGTTCGAATTCACGGATGCTCAGACAGCGCTCCATCTGGGTGGCCCGGTCACAAAAGCCCATCACACGGTCTGTTACCGCCGATTCATAGTGGCTGCGGTTGAAGATGCCGATCAGGCCGCGCGAGGGCACACGGCGGTGACTGCGCCACAGAAAGTCCTGTGCCAGCTCGGTCGTGGTAGGGGCCTTGAAAGAGTGGATGTCGAGGCCCATCGGGTTCACTTCCCGGAACACCTGCTTGATGCTGCTGTCCTTGCCGCTGGTATCCAGCCCCTGCAGGATGACCAGCAGGGAATGCTGGCGATTGGCATAAAGCAGTTCCTGCAGGTTGGCCAGCTGCGTCGCCATGGCCTCGGAGGCTTGCCGCGCGGTGGATTTGCCCATGTCAGCCGGTGCGCTCGTGGCGAGAAGGGACAGGTCCAGATTGGCAGGAATATCAGGCGGTATATAAGGCATGAAGTGGTTTTCCCGGGCATTCGGCGTATGTGGCAGGCCTGTGGCACTGTGAAACGGCCATCCCTCTGAATATACTCCGACTCATTGGTTTCACCAGTAACCCCTCCGGGCGCGAGTTCCATCCGCCCCTGATCCGCGACGAGGTTCTTCATGCAGTTCCAGGGTACCGATGCCTACGTGGCAACCGACGATCTCAAGATGGCCGTGAATGCTGCGATTGCGCTGCAGAAGCCGTTGCTCATCAAGGGCGAGCCAGGCACCGGCAAGACCATGCTGGCCGAGCAGGTGGCCGCGTCACTGGGCCTCCGGCTCATCCAGTGGCACATCAAGTCCACCACCAAGGCCCAGCAGGGCCTGTACGAGTACGACGCCGTCTCGCGCTTGCGCGATTCGCAGCTGGGTGATGACCGTGTGCACGACATCGGCAACTACATCAAGAAGGGCAAGCTCTGGGAAGCCTTCACGGCGGATGAGCGTGTGGTGTTGCTGATTGATGAAGTCGACAAGGCAGATATCGAGTTTCCAAACGACCTGCTCACCGAAATCGACAAGATGGAATTCTTTGTCTACGAGACGGGTGAAGTAATCAAGGCAAAGCAACGCCCCATCGTCATCATCACCTCGAACAATGAAAAGGATCTGCCCGACGCTTTTCTGCGTCGCTGCTTCTTTCACTACATCACGTTCCCGGATGCAGAGACCATGAAGCGCATTGTGGATGTGCATTACCCGGGCCTGAAAGGGTCACTGGTGACGGAAGCCATGGAGATTTTCTTTGATGTGCGCAAGGTGCCGGGCCTGAAAAAACGTCCGTCCACGTCCGAACTGATCGACTGGCTCAAGCTGCTGCTGTCGGATGACATTCCGGAAGACATCCTGCGCAACCGGGATACCCGCAAGGCCATTCCGCCGCTGCATGGGGCATTGCTCAAGAACGAGCAGGATGTGCACTTGCTGGAACGTCTTGCCTTCATGTCGCGCCGGGACAGCTGAGTGTGCGGCGCCTGAGCACTTCAGGCGTCACACGGGACAAACCGTATGCTCGTAAATTTTTTCTTCACGCTGCGCGAATTCCGTGTTCCCACCACGATTCGCGAATTCCTCGACCTGCTGCGCGGGCTGGAGCAGGGAGTTGTCTATGCCAACATCGACGACTTCTATCTGTTTGCGCGCACGGCACTGGTCAAGGACGAGCGTCACTTCGACAAGTTCGACAAGGCCTTTGCCAAATACTTTGAAGGTATCGACTCGATTGATCCGGACCTGCTCAGCAAGGCCATTCCCGAAGACTGGCTGCGCAAGGAAGTCGAAAAGCATCTGACGCCGGAAGAAATGGCCGAGTTGCAGAAAATGGGCTCGCTCGAAAAGCTGATGGAAGAATTCCAGAAGCGGCTGGAAGAGCAGCACAAGCGTCATCAGGGCGGCAATCGCATGGTGGGTACTGGCGGGACCTCGCCGTTCGGGGCCTACGGCGCCAATCCGGAAGGTATCCGGCTGGCCGGGCAGTCGCGCAACAAGACGGCAGTGAAAGTCTGGGAGAAGCGCGAGTTCCGCAACCTTGATGATTCGGTCGAGCTGGGTATTCGCAACATCAAGGTGGCCCTGCGTCGCCTGCGCAAGTTTGCGCGCACCGGTGTGGCCGAAGAACTGGATATCAACGACACCATCCGCTCCACGGCACACAAGGCCGGCCTGCTCGACATCAAGATGGTGCCCGAGCGCAAGAACCAGGTAAAAGTCCTGCTGTTTTTTGATGTCGGCGGATCCATGGACCCGCATGTCCGGATTTGCGAGGAACTGTTCTCGGCAGCGCGTTCCGAATTCAAGCACATGGAGTATTTCTACTTTCACAACTTCATTTACGAAGGGGTGTGGCAGGACAATTTCCGGCGCTGGAGCGAGCGCATGCCGGTGTGGGACATCATTCACAAGTACGGCCCCGATTACCGCGTGATTTTTGTTGGTGATGCCAGCATGAGTCCGTATGAGGTAATGGCTGTAGGTGGCTCGGTCGAGCATTTCAATGAAGAGCCGGGTGCCGTGTGGATGAAGCGGCTGACCAATCACTTCCAGAAAGTGATCTGGCTGAATCCCGAGCCGGAGCGCCTCTGGAACGGTACCCAGTCCATTGTGATGGCAAGGGATCTGGTCGAGCAGCGCATGCACCCGCTCACCCTCAAGGGAATAGAAGCAGGCATGAAATATCTCAGTAAATGAGGGCTGGCACATAAGGGCTGGCAAGCAAGTAAAAGTGCATCCATGAAAAAGCCGGCAAATGTGCCGGCTTTTTGTTCACGCCATTTTTAATGCAGCAGTGCTTAACCGAGATGACGCTTGAGCCAGCTGAGCATGTCGGTGACGACTTCATCGCGATTGGTTTCATGCAGGATGTCGTGCCGGGCGTCCGGGTACAGGCGCAGGGTGACATCACGCAGTCCGGCATTTTTCATGGCCAGCGCCAGCTTC
>JACCDZ010503595.1_pt1 | contig 23995 bp, 26 predicted proteins | sample 7449551 | NCBI WGS metagenome assembly JACCDZ01 (sample SAMN15323452, study PRJNA562643) | freshwater metagenome | isolation source: river surface water | place: USA:Blue River Watershed | collected 2017-08-18 | reverse complement strand
GTCGTTGGCGTCAAGTACAGCTTCTAAGCAAAGCTAACTGTCTTCTCTAGGAGCAACCATGAAACTCATCACCGCCATCATCAAGCCGTTCAAGCTGGACGAGGTCCGCGAGGCCCTCTCTCAAATTGGCGTGCAAGGCATCACTGTTACTGAAGTCAAAGGCTTTGGCCGTCAGAAAGGCCACACCGAGCTGTATCGCGGTGCTGAGTACGTGGTTGACTTCTTGCCAAAGGTCAAGATCGAAGCGGCGGTTGACGCTGAACACGTCGACCGCGCGATTGAAGCCATCGAAGGTTCTGCACGCACCGGAAAAATCGGCGACGGCAAGATTTTTGTTTACGACCTCGAACAAGTCGTCCGCATCCGTACCGGTGAAACCGGTCCAGAAGCGCTTTAAGAAAGAAGACCATCATGAAAAAATTCTTAGCCTCATTGGCCATTGGGTTTGGCCTGCTATTCGGTGGCACTGCTGCCATGGCGCAAACAGCCCCCACGGCTGATGTCAAAGTCACAGCACCTGCAGCCGCTCCCGCTGCAGCGACTGCTGCAGAAGCCGCAGCCCCAGCTGCTGTGCCAAACAAAGGCGATACCGCCTTTATGACGATTTCAACCGTATTGGTCATCTTGATGACCATCCCTGGCTTGGCCTTGTTCTACGGCGGCTTGGTTCGCAGCAAGAACATGTTGTCTGTGTTGATGCAAGTCTTTGTGGTCAGCTCCGCTATCTATGTGTTGTGGGTCATTTATGGCTACACCGTGGCGTTTAGCGGCGGCTCACCGTTCTATGGCGGCTTCGACAAGTTGTTCCTCAAAGGCATCACGCCTGACTCGATTGCTGCCACGTTCAGCAAGGGTGTTGTGATTCCTGAGTTCACCTTCGCAGCCTTCCAAGCCACATTCGCGGCCATCACTTGCACTTTGATCGTGGGCTCATTCGCTGAGCGCGCCAAGTTCTCTGCTGTGTTGTTGTTCTGCGTGTTGTGGTTCACCTTCAGCTACTTGCCAGTGGCCCACATGGTTTGGTATTGGGACGGCCCAGACGCCATCACAGACGCTGCTTCTTTGGAAACTGTGACTGCCGCTGCTGGCTGGTTGTGGGCTAAGGGTGCGTTGGACTTCGCTGGCGGTACGGTGGTGCACATCAACGCTGCGGTGGCTGGCTTGGTCGGTGCTTATGTGATTGGCAAGCGCGTGGGTTACGGCAAAGAGTCGATGGCCCCTCACAGCTTGACATTGACCATGGTTGGCGCATCGCTCTTGTGGGTGGGTTGGTTCGGTTTCAATGCTGGCTCCAACCTCGAAGCCAACGGTGTTGCAGCCCTCGCTTTCGTGAACACCTTGGTGGCAACTGCTGCTGCAACCCTGGCGTGGATTACTGGCGAAGCATTGGCCAAAGGCAAAGCTTCTATGTTGGGCGCTGCCTCTGGTGCAGTGGCTGGCTTGGTGGCGATTACCCCAGCTTGCGGTTTCGTGGGCCCCATGGGTGCCATCGTCATCGGCTTCGCAGGTGGTTTCTTGGGCCTGTGGGGTGTGAACGGTCTGAAGCGCCTGTTGGGTGCTGATGACTCACTCGATGTGTTCGGCGTGCACGGTGTCTGCGGTATCGTGGGTGCTTTGTTGACGGGCGTGTTTGCAGCTCCTTCACTCGGCGGTACAGGTGTGTTTGACTATGTGGCGAACGCGGTGAACCCTGAGTACTCGATCGTGGATCAAGTGATCATCCAAGCAACGGCTGTGGGTACCACCATCCTCTGGTCTGCTGTGGTCTCTATCGTGGCCTACAAACTGGTGGACATCGTGTTGGGTCTGCGTGTGACGGAAGAAGAAGAGCGCGAAGGCCTCGACATCAGCTCACACGGCGAGACAGCCTACCACCGTTAATTTTCAAGTTCTTCAAGGTTTCCTTGGACTTTACAGCCCGCCTCACGGCGGGCTTTTTTATGGGTGTTGGCTTTTTGATTTTGGTATGTCGCTTGTGCGGCACGTGCAAACGTTTTTTGACGGGGCTGTGCAAAAAATTCAAAACCTGTGTCGGACCTAGCGGCTACCATGTTGGCCATGCAAGACATCCTGCAACATTTCACAGACCGCATTCTCCAAGCCTCTAAAACGGGTCAGCCTCTGCGCTTTCGCGGCGGCGGCACGAAAGACTTTTTAGGCCAATCTCTGCAAGGTGAGGTGTTAGATACCACGCCCTACAGCGGCATCTTGAGCTATGAGCCGAGTGAGTTGGTCATCACGGTCCGATGCGGAACATCCTTGGCAGAGGTGGAAGCCGCCTTGGCGCAAAAAGGCCAGTGCTTTGCATTTGAGCCACCGCACTTTGGCAAAGGTGCCACGATCGGAGGCATGGTGGCCGCTGGTTTGAGTGGCCCCGCACGCGCCAGTGTTGGCTCGGTCCGCGATTTCGTGCTCGGCGCACGCGTGATCAACGGCAAAGGCGAACACCTTACTTTTGGTGGTCAAGTGATGAAGAACGTGGCGGGCTACGACGTGTCACGTTTGCTGGCAGGAAGCTGGGGACAGCTGGGTTTGATTACCGAAGTGTCTTTGAAAGTGTTGCCCGTCGCCCCAGGTGAGGCCACCTTGGTGTGCGCGGGTGTTAGCCAAGCGCAAGCGTTGAAACTCATCAACCAATGGGGTGGCCAGCCCTTGCCTTTGAATGCCAGCGCCTGGGTGCACGACATCACGGCATCACCCGCACAAGACTATTTCTTTGTACGCCTGCGTGGCGCTGTGGCCGCAGTTGACGCGGCCATGGTCAAGATGAGTGCCGAGGTAAAAGCCTTAGGCGCACAAGTCACCTTCATGGACCGTGCACAGGCCGAAGCCGATTGGCAGGCCAGTGGCGAGCAAACTCTAGATTTTTTCAAAGCGCCTACTGAGCAAGACTGCTTGTGGCGCGTGAGCGTGCCGCAAACTGCGCCTGTGTTGGATGTGCGAGTCAACGGTGCTGCGTGCGCGCAATACGTCGAATGGCATGGTGCCCAACGCTGGCTGTGGGCCCCAGCCAGCGCTGCGACCCAAGTGCGCGAAGCCGCAGTGAAAGTGGGCGGCCACGCCACCTTGTTTCGCACCAGCGCCGCCAGCCAACAAACTTTGGGCGATGTGGACAAGCAAGCGGGCGTGTACACGCCACTCAACGCCGTGCAACAACGCATCCAAAACGAACTCAAAAAACAGTTTGACCCAGCGGGTGTCCTTAACCCTGGTCGCGCTTAAAACTCAGAGCCCCACATGCAAACCAACCTGGCCCCTCAATACATCGGTACGCCCGAAGGCGAACAAGCCGAAGCCATTTTGCGCAAGTGCGTGCATTGCGGTTTTTGTACCGCGACGTGCCCCACCTATCAGCTGCTGGGCGATGAGCTAGACGGCCCACGCGGACGCATCTATTTGATGAAGCAAGTGTTCGAAGGTGCCACGCCCACGCGTGCCACGCAACAACACTTGGACCGTTGCCTGACTTGCCGCAACTGCGAAAGCACCTGCCCCAGTGGCGTGCAATACGGCCACTTGGTGGATGTGGGCCGCAAAGTGGTGGACGCGCAAGTGCAGCGCCCCATGGGTGAGCGTTTCATGCGCTGGGCCTTGAAAGAAGGCTTAACTTCTGCCGCATTTGCGCCCGCCATGAAACTGGGCCAAGCCGTGCGCGGCGTGTTGCCTGCCGCACTCAAAGCCAAAGTGCCAGCGCCTCAAACGGCGGAGCGCAATGGTGTGGTGTGGCCCAAGGCACAACACGCTCGCAAAGTGCTCATGCTGGCAGGCTGTGTGCAGCCCGCGATGCTGCCCAACATCAACACCGCGACGGCACGGGTGTTAGATGCGGCTGGGATACAAACCATCGTCGCCCCCAAAGCGGGCTGCTGCGGTGCAGTGAAATTTCACTTGAATGACCAAGACGGCAGCCTCGTGCAAATTCGCGCCAACATCGACGCATGGTGGCCGTTTGTCGAACAAGGCGTGGAGGCCATTGTGATGAACGCTTCAGGCTGCGGCGTCATGGTCAAAGACTACGGCCATGTGCTCAAAGACGATGCCGCTTATGCGGCCAAAGCCAAGCGCATCAGCGAACTCACGCAAGACTTGAGTGAGTTGCTGCCAGACTTAGTACCTGTTCTCAAACCCAAACTCAACGCTGCGGCAGTAGCCGCCGCAGGCACTCAGGCCTATCACCCTCCATGCACGTTGCAGCATGGTCAAAAACTCAAAGGCGGCGTGGAGCAACACATGGCGGCGTTGGGCTTTTCTATTCAAGTGGCCAACAGCGAATCACATCTGTGCTGTGGCTCTGCGGGCACTTACAGCGTGCTCAATCCAGAGATTAGCTACACCTTGCGTGATCGCAAGCTGGGTCACATTGATGCACTCCAACCCAAAGCCATCTTGAGCGCCAACGTGGGTTGCATCACCCATTTGCAAAGCGGCACCGAGGTGCCAGTGAAGCATTGGGTGGAAGTGCTGGATGCAGCGTTGAATTAAGCGGCCAACGCCGCTTCAATATCACCCGCTAGCTTGGCTGGCGCATCCATCGACGCGTAGCGCTTGAGCACGCGCCCGTCTTTGCCCACCAAGAACTTGGTGAAGTTCCATTTGATGGCCTCGCTGCCCAGCAGGCCCGGCGCTTCTGACTTGAGCCACTTGAACAGTGGGTGTGCGTTGTCGCCGTTGACGTCGATCTTTTCCATCATGGCAAAGCTCACGCCGTAGTTGCGTTGGCAAAACGCGCCGATTTCTTCATTGGTACCCGAGTCTTGTGCGCCAAACTGGTTGCAAGGAAACCCGATGACAGCCAGGCCTTGAGCGCCATAGGCTTTGTGTAGGGCTTCCAAGCCTTCAAATTGCGGTGTAAATCCGCACGCACTGGCGGTGTTCACGATGAGCAGTACTTGACCCTGCAGATCAGCGAATGACAGGGGTGTGCCGTCAATGCGGTTGGCAGTCAAGTCTTTGAGCGTGGTCATGGTGCGGTGTCCTTCGGTGTGTGTGCTTGCGAGGCTAACAATGCAGCCAACACAATCATGCCGCCGCCCAAGCCAATGCGCCACGAGAGCGCGGATGCCCCTAGTGCAACTGAGGACACACTGGCAAACACCACTTCAGACATCATCACCATGGCGGTGGTGTGCGCACTCAAACGGGCTGCGCCATATTGCAGTGTGAAGTTCGATACCAAGAAAGCCGCGCTTAGCCCCACCACATAGGGGGCCCAAGTGGTGAGGGCTTGCACCGCCGATAGATCAAAGCCATTCAACGACACCCCTGTCACCGCAGGAACCACGCCCACGAAGGTCGCAAGTGCGGCACACACGGCAGCCATCACAGCACCGCCCCCAAACATGGCCATCATGCGTGACGACTCTGGCGTGTGCTGCAAACGCAGCAGCCAAATGTTGGTGAGTGCAAAGCTCAAGCCCGCTAACAAGGCCAGTATGTCTGGCAAGTCTTGCGGCAGTGGCCAAGGCGATTCGGGGGTTTTCAGGACCAGTACCACCCCCAATAGCGCAAGGCTCAAGCGCATCAATGCACCGCGCGTGGGACGCTCGCCCAGCATCCACCACGCCAACAGCAACGCCCAGGTGGGCATGAGATAAAACAGCAACACCACGCGCACCACATCACCAGTGGTGACCGCCCAGTTAAAACCAATGTTGGTCAGACCAGAGGCGGCCATGAGCCACCAGAGTTGTGGGTGTTGTTTGAAGTGTCGCCAGCCTTGCGGGCTGATGGCCATCAGCACGACGGTGGCCAGTGCAAACACAGCAGCCGTGGCCCACAAGGGATGTAGGCCGTGTGCATGAAGTTGGTGAAGTGGCCACCAAGACAGACCCCACACCAGCGCATTCAAAGCCAAAGCCAATACGGCCCATAAAGGTCGAGTTGTCATCGCGCGGGTGGGCACGGCTTAGCCGTGCAAGTCGTCGTTGCGGGCAATGTGCATCAAGCGCGCCAACTCTTCACGGTGATGCAAGTGGTTGTGTTCGTGCCAGAGTTTGATGAGCCACATCACATAACCCACCAGCACACCAAAGGCGGTGATGGCGCCGAACGCGCTCATGCCCATGCCAGTGCTGAAGGTGTACAAAAAGCCGAGGCCCAAAATGCACAGTTGTTCATTTAGGTTTTGCACCGCAATGGATCGGCCAGCGCCCATGAGGTTGTGGCCACGGTGTTGCAGCAAAGCGTTCATGGGCACGACCAAGAAGCCGCCTAAGCCACCCAAAATAATCAGGAAGGGCACAGCCACCCAAAGGGTGTCGATGAAGTTCATCGCCACCACAAAGCAGCCCATTGCAATACCTAACGGCATCAGACGGGTGGCGTGGTCAAGTTTCATTTTCATGGAAGCGACCACAGCCCCTACGGCCGTTCCAATCGCGACCACACCCACCAAGCTAGACGCTTGTGTGGTGGTGTAGCCCAAAGCGGCAGCGCTCCAGGCCAACACGATGTAGCGCAGGTTGCCGCTCACGCCCCAGAACAAGGTGGTCGTGGCCAATGAAATTTGGCCCAACTTGTCTTGCCACAAGCGCTTATTGCACTCCCAAAAGTCGGGCACAAGCGCCAACAAGTTGCGCGCCATGTTTTTCTCAGGATCCAAGCGCATAGGAATGTAGGCAGCGCCTGTTAGGGGAATGCGCTTGTTAAACCAAGCGGCCAACGCATACAGAGGAATCAACAAGCAAATAGCCGCTTCGGCGGAGGTGTTCACACCTGTCGTGACAAATGGCAAATCAAATGACAACAACCATGCCGACAAGTTGGGGCCTACCAGCTGTCCACCCAACAACACCCCCAAGATGATGGAGGCAATCGTCAAGCCTTCAATCCAGCCATTGGCCTTGACTAACTGCGATGCGGGGAGTAGTTCGGTCAAGATGCCGTATTTCGCGGGCGAGTAAGCCGCTGCACCCAAGCCCACGACGGCGTAAGCCAGCAAGGGATGTACGCCAAACAACATCATCAAACAACCCACCACCTTGATGGTGTTGCTCATGAGCATCACCTCGCCTTTGGGCCGAGAGTCGGCAAACGCACCGACAAATGGCGCGAGCACCACATAAAACAAGGCAAACATGGGCACTAAAGCAGCGCGCTGCCACTCGGGCGCGCCATCTGATTTAAGGAGTTCTACGGCTGTTACAAACAGCGCGTTGTCGGCCAACGAACTGAAAAACTGGGCCGACATGATGGTGTAGAAACCGCGCTTCATGGATAGGTTTGGCAGGCGTGCAGGGGACTGTAGGCCTGTTGATTCTTCTTTCTTCTTTAACTACCCAAGGTTATATCACGCGGGTGCCACAATATTGGCTATGCCCCGTCCGATTCAAGCCTTTGTTCACACCGACGCTTTGCGTCATAACTTAGCGCGCATGCGTGCCACGGCTCCTGATGCCAGAGTCTGGGCCGTGGTCAAAGCCAATGCATACGGTCATGGCATTGAGCATGTGTTTGAGGGCCTGAGGGCCGCTGATGGCTTTGCTTTGCTCGACCTGGACGAGGCGCAGCGCATACGCAACTTGGGCTGGCGTGGCCCCGTGCTGCTGCTCGAAGGCGTGTTTGAGATGCGAGACCTTGAGCTGTGCTCGCGCCTAGATCTTTGGCATACCGTGCATTGCGACGAACAGATCGACATGCTGAGCGCCCACAAGACACAAGTGCCGCACCGCATTTTTCTCAAAATGAACAGCGGCATGAACCGCCTAGGCTTCACGCCTGCACGCTTTCGGTCAGCGTGGACACGCTTGAACCAGTTGCCGCAAGTCGATGAGATTTCCTTGGTCACGCATTTCAGCGATGCCGATGGCCCCAAAGGCATTGCAGAACAAATGCGTGTGTTTGCCAAAACCACCGAGGACTTGCCTGGCGAGCGCACCACTTGCAATAGCGCAGGCTTGCTGCGTCACGCCACGGATGCGGCCGTAGCGGCCGATTGGGTGCGCCCTGGTATTGCGTTGTACGGCAGCGCACCCGATTTCCCAGAGCACAGCATTGCGCAATGGGATTTGCAGCCCACCATGAGTTTGCGCAGTCGCATCATCGCCACGCAAGATTTGCAGGCGGGAGACACCGTAGGCTACGGTTCGTCGTTCACGGCCGATGGACCGATGCGCATTGGCATTGTGGCCTGTGGATACGCCGACGGTTACCCGCGTCATTGCCCTACTGGCACACCCGTGTTGGTGGAAGGCGTGCGCACCCGTACTTTGGGGCGCGTGAGCATGGACATGATTGCGGTAGATCTGACGCCTTGCGCTCAAGCTGGCTTTGGCAGCGAAGTCACGCTGTGGGGTAAGTCCACTGGCGGTGTTGTGCTGCCTATTGATGAAGTGGCCAAAGCTGCGGGCACCGTGGGCTATGAGTTGATGTGTGCCGTGTCGAGCCGCGTAGGGTTCATACAGGACTAAATTGAAACACTGGCTATTTATCCAGTAATATTGGCGCATGGCCAAAGAAAAAACCCAATACACCTGCACCGACTGCGGCGGCATCACCGCCAAGTGGCTGGGCAAATGCCCCAGCTGTAATGCGTGGAACACACTCATTGAGACGGCAGTCGACAGTGGCGGTCCCGCCAAAAACCGCTATGCAGGCATGGCTGCTTTGGCCCCTGCTTCGGAAGTGGCGTTGCTTTCAGACATCGAAGCACAAGACGTGGCACGCACCCCCACAGGCCAAGAAGAACTCGACCGCGTGTTGGGCGGCGGCATGGTGGAAGGGGGGGTGGTGCTGATTGGGGGTGACCCCGGCATCGGTAAATCGACTTTGATTTTGCAGGCCATGGATGGTTTGCAACGCAGCGGCATGAGCACCTTGTATGTGACGGGCGAAGAGTCGGCCTCGCAAGTGGCCCTGCGCTCACGACGCTTGGGGCTAGACAAAGCCCAAGTGCAAGTGTTGGCTGAAACGCAGCTCGAAAAAATACTGGCCACCGTCGACAAACTGCAGCCAGCCGTGGTGGTGATGGACTCCATCCAAACCGTGTATTCCGACCAACTCACCAGCGCCCCTGGCTCTGTCGCCCAAGTGCGTGAATGTGCCTCGCACCTCACACGCATGGCCAAGTCTTCGGGCACGGCCGTGGTGTTGGTGGGCCATGTCACCAAAGAGGGCGCACTCGCTGGCCCGCGTGTGTTGGAGCACATGGTGGACACGGTGTTGTACTTTGAAGGCGACACACATTCCACCTACCGTTTGGTGCGCGCCATCAAAAACCGTTTTGGCGCCGTGAACGAAATTGGCGTGTTTGCCATGACTGAAAAAGGGCTGAAGGGCGTGAGCAACCCGAGCGCGATTTTCTTGAGCCAACACGCCGAGCCTGTGCCTGGCAGCTGTGTGTTGGTCACTCTCGAAGGCACACGTCCCATGCTGGTGGAAATTCAAGCCTTGGTGGACAGTGGTGGCCCCTCACCGCGCCGCTTGAGCGTGGGCTTGGACAGAGATCGTTTGGCCATGCTGCTGGCGGTGTTGCATCGGCATGCGGGTGTGGCGTGTATGGACCAAGATGTGTTTGTCAACGCCGTGGGCGGTGTGCGCATCAGCGAGCCTGCGGCTGACTTGGCGGTGTTGCTGTCGATTCAAAGCAGCCTGCGCGGCAAGCCGTTACCCCAAGGTTTCATTGCCTTTGGCGAAGTTGGCTTGGCTGGTGAAGTGCGCCCTGCGCCGCGTGGGCAAGAGCGTTTGAAAGAGGCTGCCAAGCTGGGATTTACCGTGGCGGTGATTCCTAAAGCGAATGCTCCCAAAAAACCCATCCCAGGCATGACCGTGCATGCGGTTGAGCGGGTGGATGAGGCGATCAGTTTGGTGCGCGAGCTGGGTTAAGCGAAGGTGTCTTTCATCAAGGTGTTAAACCACACGCCCATTTGCGTGTAGTTTCGCGATGAAATATTGGCAGATTCGACGGCCGCACCACCCGAGGTCAAGCCGCCATTGCTGGCCACTTTCATTTGCCCAAGGGATGCATCGTATTGGTACACCGCCGTCAACCAAGACGCTGTGCTTGATGTGATGGGCGAGTAGCAGGCCGAATTCGCAACGGGCGCAGCATCGGGCGAACTTCCGCCTAGCAAGCGAACGATGGCATCTGCACAAATTTTGCCTTCTTGGTTTCCCACATGGCCCGCTTTGGGTAGGCCGCATTGCGCAGCATCGCCAATCACGTGAACGTTTTGCACAGCAGTTGACGCATAGCTCAGTGGATTGACCAAGGCCCAGCGACCATTGCTGCTGTTGTTGAGTCCTGCCGTGGCGAACCAGCCTGCTGTGTCGTTTGCATCAAATACACCGGCGCCAATGCCTGCGGCTCGGTGGGCAGGAATTGGGTTGACGACCTTGGCCGCGATGGTTTGTGTCGCTCCGCTACCAATTGCGTAGGTCACCACTTTGGTGTCCGGGTCGATCTGAATGTTGCGGGCGTTGCTTTGGTATGCAATGACACCTGCATGCACAAAGTCAAAAGCATTTTGAAAAGTGCCGCTCTCCGCTTGAATGTTGGCGTTTTCATCCAAGATGACCACACGGCAATTGCTGCGTCCTGTGCGTTTGAGTAAGTCGGCCACTACACATGCACGCTCATACGGGCCAGGTGGGCAACGGTAAGGGGCCAGAGGAATCGTCATCACAAAGATGTCGCCATTGGCCATGCTGGCAATTTGGTCGGCCAGCAACGTGGTTTGTGCGCCTGCACGCCAAGCATGGGGTGTTTTGGTGTTGTAGTCGTTGACGCTTAAGCCATAGGCTGCCATGAACTCGACACCTGGCGCTACCACCACGCGGTCATATGTCAGAGGTGCACCATTGGCCAGCACGACTTGTTTATTGACGGTGTCTAAGTTCACGACGCGATCTTGTACCAAGCTCACGCCATAGGAAGAATTCAGCACGTCACGCTTGTAGTCCAACGAGGCCATGGTTCTTTGTTGCGTCAGCACCAAATTGCTCATGATGTTGGATGTGTAGCTGGCATCGGTGTCCACTAGCGTCACATTTAACTGTGCCCCACCCCAAAGACGTAAATATTTAGCGGCTGTTGCCCCTGCCATGCCACCCCCGATGATCACCACATGGCCTGATATGCCTGTTTGGGCCAAGGCCAAAGACACGTTGGAATTGACCTCGTGCTCGAAGTCTTCATCGTCATCATTGTCAGCATGGGCCAACCAAGGCGACAGCGTCGCCGCACTTAAACCCAAAGCGGTCAAAAGCCAATTGCGACGGGAGTTTGGTTTGAATGGTGTGTTCATGAAGACGTCCTCATTGCTGCAAATATTGAATGATGGTCAGAAGCTGCGCGCGTGTGTAACCCTGTGCGTGTGCCGCCATGATGTTGCTTGGGCCAGACTTGGTGAGGTAGTCCAATACCTCGTCAGCTTCACCACCGCGAATACGGTCGAAGCCGCCATAACCGCCTGTGCCGTGACACTGAAAACAGTTGGAGGCTAATAGGCGGCCAGTGGTGTTGGTTGCTTGTGTGACCACTGTTTTTCCGCCGTAGCCACGTGTAGCGCGTGAAGCATCGTTGCGATGGCGTTCGAAGTGCGATTTGGCCTGAGTTTCGGTGCGGGTGAAGCCTTGTGGCAAGCGATTGGCAACATCGTTATCTGTGGTTGTATTGCTTGACAGGTCTAGGTTTGAGCCATTGCGTAAACGTCGGCGCGATTCATCGGTGATGCTGATGGCATTTGTGTCAGGATCACCATCGCTGTCAAGCGATTGCAAGGTGCGCAGAATTCGCACGACACGTGCGTCATTGCTGGATGTGGCATCGGTGACCAAATGAAGTGGGGTGACCTTGTCGCCAGTCGGACTGATGGTGCCCAACACCAAGCTGCCGATTTTGAACGTCACACGGTCTCCCGCGCGGTAATAAAAATTGCCGTTGTCATCGGTGGTGCCGCTGTAATTGGGGCCTTCAAACTCTAGTCCAGCAACGTGCGCGTCGATGAATGTGGCAACTTGCATGGCAGAGGATGCTCCCCCGCTGCCACCCCCACCTCCTCCGCAAGCTGTTAACAGCGTTGCCGTTAAAACATGCAGGATAAGCCAGCGAAATTTTGATAAGGCATGTGACATCACAGCTCCGTCTTAAAAAATGAGCCTGAAGTTTGATCGGCGCACATTAAGACAGCCTTAAGACAACCCAAGCCTTCCTTAAGAAAACCCTAAGGCGCGCTCACTAGCATCGGTTTTGAAAGGCACACAACCATGCTTCACAAGTTTTTTGCACTTTTGTTCTTTGCATCGCTTCACGCGATGGCTGCCACACCTGCCGAGTTGCTGGCGGGCTACACCGCGCAAGCGGGGCAAGCTGCCAATGCAGCCAAGGGTGAGGCTTTTTTCAAAGCCAGTCACGGCCAAGAGTGGCAGTGCACCAGTTGTCATGGCAAATTGCCTATGACAGGCGGGCGTCATGCCAGCACCGACAAAGCCATTGAGCCCCTTGCACCCGCAGCCAATGCCAAGCGTTTCACAGATAGCGCCAAAGTTGAAAAGTGGTTTCGCCGCAATTGCAAAGACGTGCTGGCGCGTGAATGCTCGGCTGCGGAAAAGGCCGATGTGTTGGCTTGGCTCATTTCCCTGCGTTGATGGGAGTTGAGATGCATTCACGTTTGACACACCTCATGCGCAGTGCGGTAGCTGCCAGCTTGTTGGCAACTGCACCCGTATGGGCAGACAGCTATAAAGGGCCCACCCCACCCGCTGTGTACACCCAAGAGTGCGGCAGTTGTCACTTGGCTTTTCCGCCCAACTTGTTGCCCAAGGCATCGTGGCAGCGCGTGATGCATGGCCTCGACAAACACTATGGCAGTGATGCCTCGCTGGATGCGGCTACGCAAAAGCAAATTGACACTTGGTTGCAAACCTACGGCGGTCAAGGCAAGCGTGCGCGTGAAGAGCCGCCACAAGACCGCATCACACGCTCAGCATGGTTTGAGCGCAAGCACCGCGAGGTGAGTGTGGCCACGTTCAAGCGCGCCTCTATCAAAAGCCCTGCCAACTGCACGGCGTGCCATCGCGATGCCGCGCAAGGTGACTTTGAAGACGACCGTGTGAGGATTCCCAAATGACCGATAGCGTTTTAATTCCCAGCCATTCAGAGTTGACCCCACCCATAGCCACACAGCGTAAGCCCCTGGTTGACTTGGGTACGCGCATGGCGCACGCCAGCATGGCTTTGGCGTTTCTCATTTCATATGTCACATCCGAGTCGGAGTACTGGCGCTTGGTGCACGTGTACAGCGGCTATAGCTTGGCGGCAGTATTGGCGTTTCGCTTGGTGTGGGGCTGGGTGGGGCCAGCGTCTGCACGTTGGGGGTTGTTGCTGCGTCGTGTGGCCATGTGGCGCGTGTGGCTGAACAAATTCCAGCAGGGCGAATGGCTGAACCGAAATTTTTGGGTAGGGGCCAGCAGCTGGGTGCTGGGCGCTGCGGTGTTGTGCATTTATGTGTTTTGCACGGTGGCCATTGCCAGCGGGTGGGCTACCTACAATGAACTTTTAGGCGATGGTTGGTTGAACGATGCCCTGCAAGAACTGCACGAAGGCTTGGGCAACGCGGCCATGGCTGTGGTGTGTATCCATGTGGGGTTGGTGGTGATGCTGCGCGTCTGGCGCGGCCCACAGGCCCTGCGACCCATGTGGCGAGGCTATGCGAATACTTCTGGCCGAGGATGACGAGCTGCTAGGCAGCGGTCTGCGTGCGGGTTTAGACCAGCGCAGTTTTCAGGTGGATTGGGTGCGCGACGGAGTGGCCGCTGAGCGCGAGCTGCTGAGCGCCCAGCATCAAGCGGCGGTGTTGGACATTGGCCTGCCACGCCAAGACGGCCTGGCAGTGTTGAAGGCCGTGCGTGCGCGTGGCATTGACACCCCCGTGTTGGTGTTGACCGCGCGCGATGCTGTGGCCCAGCGCATAGAAGGCCTTAACCTCGGCGCTGACGACTATGTGGTGAAACCTGTGGATTTGGATGAGCTCGCTGCACGTCTACATGCCTTGGTGCGCCGTGCCCACGGCAAAACACAAACCGCACTGCAACTGCGGGATGTGGTGATGGACCCTAGCGCTCGGCAGGTGAGTCGCGGTGGCGAAGTCATCATTCTGTCTACCCGCGAGTTTGATTTGCTGCAAGCTTTGTTGCTCAACGCTGGGCGCGTGTTGTCGCGCGAACAGCTGGAGCAGCACCTGTACCGCTGGGGCCACGAGGTGGAGAGCAACACCATTGAAGTTCACATTCACCACCTGCGTCGAAAGATGGGCGCGGGGCTGATCGACACCGTGCGTGGTGTGGGTTACATCGTCATGCCTTGATGGACGGCTAGAACGTGATGGCACACAAATTTTCATTGCAACAGCGCCTAATCACTCGCACCTTAGGTGGCGTATTGGTGGTGTGGGTCGCCACGGCAGCCTTTGTTTGGTTTGAAGCACAGCATGAAGTGGATGAGCTGTTAGATGCTCACTTGGCGCAATCTGCGGCGTTGTTGGTGGTTCAACAAAACGCCACGCCCGACGATGACGAGCCCTTGCTAGATGCACCCACTTTGCACAAATACGCACACCGCGTGGCCTACCAAGTGTTTGACGAGGGCCGCTTGGTCATGCACTCGCCCAACGTCGCTCACACGCCCATGGCCCAGCACAGGCAAGGGTTTGTGACGCTGACGTTAGCCGACGGCAAATCGTGGCGCATCTTTGCTGCACCTGGTCGAAGCCGTGAAGTACAAATTTATGTGGCTGAGCGTGTGGACAGCCGTGATGAAATTTTGCAGGCGGTGCTGCACGGGTTTTTGCCGCCGCTCACCATTGCGCTGCCGCTGTTACTGATAGGTCTGTGGTGGAATGTGCGCTCAGGTTTGCAGCCTTTGCAGCGTTTGCGCCAAGTGCTGTTGAAGCGCGACACCCAAACGCTAGACCCCGTCAGCCTGCCCGAAACTCCGCAAGAAGTTCAGCCTTTGCTCGACGCACTGAATGATTTGTTGCAACGCTTGGCTCAGCGCATGGAAACCGAGCGCCGCTTCACCGCCGATGCCGCGCATGAGTTACGCACGCCCATTGCCGCCATTCGCGCCCAAGCCCAAGTGGCTCTGAGTTCGGCCACAAACGATGAAGTACGCCAACTTGCGCTGCAAGACACCTTGATCGGTTGTGACCGCGCCTCCCGCGTGGTCGAACAGTTGTTGACTTTGGCGCGTGTAGAAGGCCCGCAAGATTTGGTTTCCGAGCCTTTCCGTCTCGACCAACTGACGCAGCAAATCTTGGCCGATTTGACGCCTGAAGCTTTGCAGCGCGGCCAAACCCTAGAGCTGTTGGCACCCGAGCCCTTACAGATCAGCGGTCAAAGCACCTTGTGGCTGATCTTGTTGCGCAACCTCATCGACAACGCGTTGCGTTACAGCCCCAGCGGGGCAACGGTACGCATCCAGGCGCAACGCTTGGAAGGCGGCCAAATGGAGGTGACTGTGCAAGACAGCGGTCCTGGTTTGTCACCTGATGACTTAGCCCGTTTGGGCGAACGATTTTTTCGCGTACTTGGCACATCGGCCACGGGTAGCGGTTTGGGCTGGTCCATCGTGCGCCACATTGCGGCTTTGCAGCAAATAGATGTTCAGGTGGGCAAGTCATCTGAACTGGGGGGCTTGCAAGTCACCCTGCGCAGCCGTGGCTAACTTGGGGTAGTTTCACGTGGTTCAAGGGCTCGATGACCCCGTTCTCAGCCTGAGACAATAAGCCCATGAACTTTCAAAGATATTTGGTGCCCATTGGTACGGTGGGTTTGACGGCTTGGGCCTGGCAAAGCTGGGGCTGGATGGGCGTTGCCATGGTGGTGACGGGTGGCGTCATGTGGCTGCTGCTGTATTTCACGCGTTTGGTGCAAATCATGAAGCGGGCCAGCAACCGCCCGATTGGCTTTGTAGACAGCGCTGTCATGCTCAATGCCAAGCTCAAAGCGGGTGTGAGCCTGATGCACGTCATCGCCATGACCCGCGCGTTGGGTCAGCTGGAAACCGAGAAGGGCGCTCAGCCTGAGGTGTTCAGCTGGCGTGATGGCAGCCAATCGGTGGTGCGCTGCGTGTTTGTGCAGGGGAAGTTGCAAAGCTGGACGTTGGATCGCCCGTTTCAAGCCACCGACGTCGAGCCTGTGAGTCATGCAGCCAACGACTAGCGTTTTGAATCAGCAGGCGCTGTTCGCGAGCTTTAGCCCCGCTAAAATGAACCACTACGCCGAAACAGGCGACAACAACATCAGTCCAAAGGAAACCCCATGAGCGTCGTGATCCCATCATCCATGTCTGACCGTGACGGCAAAATCTGGATGGACGGCCAGATGGTCGATTGGCGCGATGCCAAGATCCACGTGTTGAGCCACACCCTGCACTATGGTTGCGGCGCGTTTGAAGGCGTGCGTGCCTACAAAACCGAGCAAGGCACAGCCATCTTCCGTTTGCAAGAGCACACCGACCGTCTGTTCAACAGCGCCAAGATCTTGCGCATGAACATTCCGTTCACCAAAGAACAAGTCAATCAAGCGCAGTGCGATGTGGTGCGTGAGAACAAGCTAGAAAGCGGTTACCTGCGTCCCCTGACTTGGATTGGTGACAAAAAATTGGGCGTGAGCCCCAAAGGCAACACCATCCATTTGATGGTGGCGGCTTGGACTTGGGGTGCATACCTCGGCGAAGAAGGCATGAAGCGCGGCATTCGCGTGAAGACCTCTAGCTACACCCGCCACCACGTCAACATCACCATGACGCAAGCCAAGGCGGTGAGCAACTACACCAACTCCATCTTGGCCAACATGGAAGTCACCGACGAAGGCTATGACGAGGCTTTGTTGCTCGACACCTCAGGTTTTGTGTCTGAAGGCGCTGGTGAAAACATCTTCGTGGTCAAAGACGGCGTCATCTACACGCCCGACTTGTCGGCAGGCGCTTTGAATGGCATCACGCGCAACACGGTGTTCCACATCGCTAAAGACCTCGGTCTTGAGATCGTGCAAAAGCGCATCACCCGCGACGAGGTGTACATCGCTGATGAAGCCTTCTTTACGGGTACAGCCGCTGAAGTCACACCTATTCGCGAACTCGACCGCATCCAATTGGGCGCAGGCAGCCGTGGCCCGATCACTGAAAAAATTCAAACAGCGTTCTTTGACATCGTCAACGGCCGTAACCCCAAGTACGCACACTGGCTCACCAAAGTCTAAGCAGCGACGTTTGAACTTTTTAGGAAATGAACATGAGCAACACAGTTGAACTCTTGGCGAAAGATTTGAATGGCAACGGTGGCGTGTACTGCCCCAGCGCCAAGGCCGATATGAAACTCTGGAACAGCCACCCCAAGGTGTACTTGGATGTGGCCAGCACGGGTGAAGCCAAGTGCCCCTACTGCGGCACTGAGTACAAACTCAAAGCTGGCGAGCACGTTGGCGGTCATCACTAAAAACGCGCTCATCATTGCACCCCAATGGATTGGGGATGCGGTGATGACCGAACCCTTGCTGCGTCGCTTGGCTGCGCGCGGCGAGCGTCTCACTGTCGCTGCCTTGCCTTGGATTGCACCGGTTTACCGCGTGATGCCTGGCGTGGCCGAGGTGATCGAAATGCCGTTCAAACACGGGGGCGTGCAATTGATGGGGCGCATCAAACTCGCTAACCAACTGCGTGGCAAGTTTGACGTGGCCTATGTGTGCCCGAACTCTCTCAAGAGTGCTTTGTTGCCGTGGATGGCAGGCATTGCCAAACGTGTGGGCTACACTGGCGAAATGCGTTTTGGTCTGCTGACAGATCGCCTTGACAATCCCGACACCGAAGAACGTCCACCCATGGTGGAGTGGTATGCGGCGTTGAGCTTGGTGGGCCAAAGCCGCAGCGGCCCGATGAAATTGGTGGGCGATTTGCGCCCCGTGCTCAAGGCGGGTGTGGGTGTGCTGGATGACTCGCTGGAAGAGCTGGCCACCAACATGCCCACGCTGCCCACGTTGGCCAAGCACAGCTTTGTGGTGTTTGCGCCAGGCGCTGAGTACGGTCCCGCCAAACGTTGGCCTGCTAAGCACTTTGCAGAATTAGCCAGCAAGATAGATCGACCCGTGTTCTTGTTGGGCTCTGGCAAAGAGTTTGATATTTGCCAAGAAATCGCCACGACGGCCAATGCCACCAAGCCTGGCCATTGCTTTAACTTAGCTGGCCAAACCAATTTGATGCAAGCGTTTGCGTTGATTGCTTATGCATTCCGCGTGGTCAGCAACGACTCGGGCCTGATGCACGTCGCTGCTGCCTTTGGCGTCCCGCAAGTGGCCGTGTTTGGTTCATCCAGCCCCGAGCACACGCCCCCTTTGAACGATCGTGCGCGCGTGGTGTGGTTGCGTGTGGATAAGGCCTACCAGCCTCCGCTGGCTTGTTCGCCTTGTTATGAGCGTACGTGTCCGCTGGGGCACATGCGTTGCTTAGAAGACGTATCGGCAGAACGTGTGCATCGTTTGCTTTGAGATCACGCCCATAGACAGAAAGAACAACCGATGCATATTTGTTTGGTGGTGAACGCAAAGATTCCAGTCCATAAATATGGCGGTACGGAACGCATCGTGCAATGGCTTGCAACAGAGTTTGTTCGTGCACACCACCAAGTTACCCTGATTGGTTTGCCGGGCTGTGAGTTACCTGGTGTCCATTGCATCGCGGCAACCAATGCGCAAGAGGCGCAGGCGGCAGTTCCAGACGATGTTGACATCGTTCACTTCCATGCATGGGAGCCTCAACACACATTTCGCAAGCCATGGATTTATACCTTGCACGGCAACAGCACCACACCGCAAACCTTGCCCAAAAACACGGTCTGCATCAGTGCCAATCATGCCCAGCGCCATGGCCGCGAAATCTTTGTTTACAACGGCATAGATCCAGATGAGTTCATCTTTCAGGCCCAAAAGAAAGACCACTTGCTGTTCTTCTCAAAAGTGCGTCGTCGCGTCAAAGGTGCGCGTCGCGCATTGAAGCTGGCAAAAGAGCAGCATCAGTCGATGGTGGTTGCGGGTGGCTATCGATTGGACTTGCTCAAGGTGGGCGGTCTCATGGATAGCTTACGGCCTGGTGTCCGCTTTGTTGGCGAGGTAGGCGGTGAAGCAAAAGCCGCCTGTTTCGCGGAGGCCAAAGCATTGTTGTTTCCCATTGATTGGGAAGAGCCCTTTGGTTTGGTGATGATTGAGGCCTTGATGTCTGGCACACCCGTGATAGCCACACCACGTGGCTCGGTGCCAGAGCTAATCAATGACAAGGTGGGCGCATTGTTTGAACGCGATGAAGACTTCGCTTCGGCATTGGCGCATGCGACGGCGTGCAAGCCCGAAGATTGCCGAGCTTGGGCGCTGGCTAATTTTTCATCAAAGGCTTGTGCAGAAAATTACCACCAGCTTTATCAGCGCGTGGTGAGCGGAGACGTGGTTTTCTAAAGTCAGGGCATCCGTTGGCATGCCTGCTCGGTCATTTGGTCCAGCAAGTGTCCTGCGCTGGGAATGTCCGAAATCAATCCAACGCCTTCACCCACCGTTGCATGAGCACGCGTGAAGTCACCTGCTTTCACGCCAGCGTCATAGTCAGCACGCGCAGCATCAGGGTTAGCTTTTAACCCGGCCATGTCGCTTTCTAGCGCACGATGCAGGTCGTTGCGAATGGCCCGAAAGTCATACGGCGCAGGCCAGTTCTTTCGGCGCAAGATGTCGAACACCTCGCTTCGCGCCGTGCCGTCGCCCGTCGTTTGTGTGGCTTGCATTTTTGCCCCATCAGCAGCGAGGCTTTCTGTGGTGGCCCATAGGCGTGAGCCTACCAATGCGCCATCAGCCCCCAACATCAAAGCGGCAGCCAAGCCCCGACCATCCGCCACGCCGCCTGCTGCGAGTAGCAAAGTGTTGGGCGAGTGTGTTGCCAAGTAGTCGGCAACCTCCGGCACTAAGGTGAATGTGCTGCGACCTTCCAATGCATTGGCGCCGTGGCCACCTGCTTCGCCGCCTTGCGCCACGATGACCGATGCGCCTGCTTCGATCGCTTGAGGCACTTGCTCTAAGCGTTGCACCTGGCAGATGAGTTGTGCGCCGACATCCGCAATGCGTGCGGCGTAGGGCCGAGGGTCACCAAATGACAGCATGATGGCGCAAGGTTTTTGCATCAGCACCCAGTCGAGTGCTTCGGCGTTTTCATCGAGCTTCCAAGTGATGAAGCCGCAACCTAAACGCGCACGGCTGGCAGCATCGCCCTGTAGAAGCTCTTGTGCGAGGGTGTATTCACGTTGTGTCCACGCCAAGTCGCCATAGCCGCCACCTACCAAGCCGAGTGCACCCGCTTGAGCGCATGCGGCTGCCAAGGCACCCCCCGTTGCCAGAGCCATCGGTGCCAAGGCAATGGGGGTGGTGAGGTGAAAGCGTTTCGTGAAGCGGGTATCTAGGCGGGCGTGTGTCATGCCAACATTGTGCAATGGGTTATTTGCTCTGTGCTGTCGCCTCTGCTGCATGCGTGCCGTGCGCCACGGGCAAGATGTGCGAGGCCAGCCACACCAGCAACAGCACTGGGGCACCCAGTAAAGCCGTGCTGGTGAAGAAAGCTTCATAGCCATGTGCATCGACATAAACGCCCGAAAAGCCAGCCAACCACTTGGGCGCGAGCAGCATCATCGAGCTGAACAATGCGTACTGTGTGGCCGAGTAGTTCACATTGGTGAGGCTAGATAAATATGCAATGAACGCGGCAGACGCAATGCCGCTGGCCAAGTTGTCAGCCGAGATGACCCAGACCAACGCGGTCAGATCGTGCCCACGAGTGGCCAGCCACGCAAACAACAAGTTGGTGATGGCGCTCAGCACGGCCCCCAGCATGAGGATGCGCATGACACCCAAGCGCATCGACAAGACACCGCCGATGAACGCACCCAGCAGCGTCATGATCACGCCAAACACCTTGGTGACGGCAGCCACTTCGTCTTTGGTGTAACCCATGTCCACATAGAACGGATTGGCCATGATGCCCATCACCACATCGCTGATGCGATAAATGGCAATCAGCCCAAGAATCAGGGCGGCTTGCCAGCGGTAGCGACGGATGAATTCGGCAAAGGGCTCAATCAGCGCACCCCGTAGCCACTCGGATGCGTTACGTGCGGGGGGTAATTCGCGTTGCAAAGGTTCAGGGGAAACCAAGACCGTCAGCACCCCTATGCTCATGGATGCGGCCATCACAAGGTAAGCGGTTTGCCAAGCTGTGTGCACGTAGGCCGTTTCATCAGCACCGGCTGCGCGTGCGGCCACCCACAACACCCCTGCACCTGCCCAAATCATGGCAAGTCGGTAGCCCGTTTGATACGTCGCCGCCAAGGCCGCTTGATGTGGTGCATCGGCCGACTCAATGCGAAACGCATCCAGCGCAATGTCTTGTGTCGCAGACGCAAACGCCACCACCAAGGCACACCACACCACGGGCTCTAGTGCCACTTGGGGGTCGAGCATGGCCATACCAATCAGGCCTGCCACCACGGTGATCTGGGCCAACAACAACCAGCTGCGGCGACGCCCCATCCAGCGCGTGAGGAGGGGCAAAGGCAAACGATCCACCAATGGTGACCAAACCCATTTAAAGCCATAGGCCAGACCTACCCAGCTTAAAAAGCCAATCGTGCTTCGGTCGATGCCCGCTTCGCGCAAACGAAAACTCAGCGTGCCCAAAACCAACAAAAGTGGCAAACCAGCAGAAAACCCCAAACAGAGCATGCGCCAAGACGCGGGTTCAAGATACACGCGAAACGCCGCCAACCAACCTGGGTTTTTAACGTTTGTTGCGGATGTCTTGTTTGGACTTGTTGTATCGTTCATGCCTCTATTTTCAGGCTTTCTCACAAAGACTTTTCATGCTCACCAAACGTTCATTCATTTACGGTTGTGTTGGTTGCGCTTGCGGCCTAGGCAGTGGCGTCTTGTTGGCGCGCGATGGTGTGGAAGTGAACAAAGAGTCGTCTGTGTTTGCGGGCTTGGTGCCTGCGGCGGAGGTCGAGCAATCAGCTCGTAAACAGTATGGCGACATGATGCGTGAGGCTGCCAGCAAAAATGCACTGGGTTCCGATGACCACCCTGAAGTGATTCGCCTGCGACGCATTGCAAAAGAAATTATTCCGCACAGCTACGACTGGAACCCTCGCGCTAAAGAGTGGAAGTGGGAGGTGAATTTGGTGGGCTCTAACCAAATCAATGCGTTTTGCATGCCAGGCGGAAAAATTGCGTTTTACAGCGGCATCTTGACGCAACTCAAGCTCACGGACGATGAGGTGGCCATGGTGATGGGGCACGAAGTGGCCCATGCCCTGCGCGAGCATGCGCGCGAGCGAATGGGCAAAGCCACGGCCACGAATGGCGTGGCTGCCATTGGCAGTGCCGTGGCTTCGGTGTTCTTTGGTGTCAATCCACAACTGACCGATTTGGTGGCCAAACAAGGCGCGAGTTTGCTCAACCTCAAATTCAGTCGCGACGATGAAACTGAGGCTGATTTGGTCGGCATGGAGATCGCCGCACGTGCGGGCTACGATCCACGTGCTGGCATCACGCTGTGGCAAAAAATGAGCGCGGCCAACAAAGGTGCCCCGCCACAATGGCTCAGCACCCATCCCTCAGGCCGTTCGCGCATTGAAGAAATCCAAGCCAACTTGCCAAAGGTGATGCCGCTTTACGAGCGCGCCAAGTAGGCCCTCTTAGCGTTTAGGTCCCGCCCACATAAGGGTTGGTTTTACGCTCTCGGCCAAACGTGCTTTCGGGGCCGTGGCCAGGAATAAACACCGTGTCATCACCCATTGGCCACAAGCGCTGTGTGATGCTGTTGATCAAGTCTTCGTGGTTGCCGCGCGGAAAGTCTGTGCGACCAATGCTGCCCGCAAACAGAACATCACCTACAAACGCACGCTTGATGTCGGGTGAATAAAACACCACATGCCCAGGTGTGTGACCGGGGCAATGGCGCACTTGCAGTGTGTGCTTGCCCAGCGTCACCGTGTCTTCATCATGCAACCAACGTGTGGGCGTGAAGGGGCGTGCGGGCGGAAAACGGTAGCTGGCAGCCGCTTCGGGCAAACCATCGATCCAAAATTGATCGCCTTCGTGCGGCCCGATGATCGGCAGTTTGAGTTGTTCGGCCAAATCGGCGGTGGCTCCCGCGTGGTCGATGTGGGCGTGGGTGATCCAAATTTGTTCCAACGTCACGCCCAATTGTTTGCAGGCGGCCTCAAGCAAAGGCAAATCACCACCAGGGTCAATGATGGCGGCTTTCATGGTTTCATCGCACCAGACGATGGAACAGTTTTGTTGGAAAGGTGTAACGGGGACGGTTTCGTACTGCAGCATGCAGCAAATGGTAGCCTGAAAGAAAGGCTCAAAGCCCCAGTTTCTTCACATCGTCGGAGTAGTTGCGAATGGCGCGTAAGAAGCAAAACACCGTCATGACCAAGGCCATGGTCAGAATGACCACGTCAAACATGTAGCCAGAGAAGTCACTCAGGTAAATCAAGACGGCTTCGCCCAAGGCCACGAGGACCAAGCCGACTTTGAGACTGAAGCTAAAAAATTGTTGGACGCGACGCACGATCAAATACCTGGATGAAGTGCCTTAAGAATAGCCAAGGAGGCGCGGCCCGTCATTTGGGGGATACGTTGGATAGTCGTTTTGGACAAAGACCATCAAGCGCAAAATGGTTTAAGTCGCAATTGGAAAATTCAGTCAAAAGTTTGACTGTTTTTGCGGCCACCGCATTTGAATTGGGCCAAGAATTTCAAGCCGAAGCCACCGCTTTTGCCGAGGGTCACTTCGACCAAGCGCACACAGCGGCCAACAAAGCCATTCAAGACAACTTGAAGCACGCGCCTAATCACGCGCACTTTCGTATCAAAGCCGCCATGCCCTGGGTGCATGGCGGCTTTTTTATGCAAAGAAAGGCGGATTACGCTATATTTTTTGCATGCACATGGAGGCTATTTGATG
>JACCDZ010514580.1_pt1 | contig 23998 bp, 23 predicted proteins | sample 7449551 | NCBI WGS metagenome assembly JACCDZ01 (sample SAMN15323452, study PRJNA562643) | freshwater metagenome | isolation source: river surface water | place: USA:Blue River Watershed | collected 2017-08-18 | reverse complement strand
TTGTAGCACCACCCTGCCTCGCGCAGGATCTCATGGCTATCAAAGCGTGTGCGGCCCAGATTCCAGTTTGGCTGGGGCGTGGCAATCGCGACTTTCTCATGGGTGGAGCACTCGCCGCAGGGCTGGGTGCACAACTGCTGCCAGAGCAGGTGCTCGTGACAATTGCCGGGCGCACAATGCTGCTGAGTCATGGTGACGAATACTGCACGGATGATGTGGCCTACCAGCAATTCAGAACCATGGTACGCAACCCCGCCTGGCAGTCCGGCTTTTTGTCCAAGAGCATTCCCGAACGCTTAAGTCTGGCAGCGCAGGCGCGCGGCGAAAGCATGGTGGCCAATCAGACCAAATCGATGGAAATCATGGATGTCAACGCCGATGCTGTTGCCGCTGCAATTCGCACAGCCGGAGTCTCCTTGGTGGTGCATGGACATACGCATCGCCCAGGTCGCAATGTATTGAGCGTCGATGGTCGCATCTGTGAGCGTTGGGTCTTACCAGACTGGGACTGCGAATCCTCAGCCTCTGGAGGCAAGATGCGCGGTGGCTGGATGGTGATCGACGAGGATGGTCCAGCACTGTTCGATCTGGATCAGGCTTAGGTTCAATCTCAACACTCGATGCGTGACAGCACTGAAGACTGACTTACCCTGTCATGTCTTCAGTTTCTTCGGCCAGTCGCTTGACCTTGACCTGAGCAATCCGGCGACCATCGATGTGCATCACTTCAAACTTGAAGTTCGCGTGCTGGCCCTTGAATTCACACTGATCGCCCCTTGAGGGCAACTGACCAAACCTCGCCAACAAATAACCTGCCAGCGTGGTGTACTCCTGATCCTCGTTCACCAGGCCTTCAGTCTCCAGCACCTGTTCCAGATGATGTAGATCGGCCGCACCATCCACCAGCCATTGTCCCTCTCCATCTGGCACGATATCTGGCGTTTCATCCTCATCCGGAAACTCGCCCGCGATCGCTTCGAACACATCGATCGGCGTGACCAGTCCCTGAATCGCGCCAAACTCGTCGGCCACGAGCACGAGTTGTCCACGCGAACGCTTGAGAGTGTCCATCAGTCGAATAATGCTGATCGTATCGTGGACGATTATCGGCTCACGCAGTCCAGCGCGACGAATATTGCCGTGCGTCAGCAAATCAGCAATCATTTCCTTGGCTCGGCCAATCCCGACCACATCGTCCACTGAGCCCCGGCAAACAGGAAAAAAGCTATGCGGGACCCTGGAGATCTGCTTTTGGATTTCCTGGGGATCGTCATCCAGGTTGATCCAGGAAATTTCTGTACGGGGAGTCATCACGGAATGGATAGAGCGCTCGGCCAGGGTCAGTACGCCGCTGACCATGTTCCGCTCCTCGACTCCAAAGGCGATCGCCTCGGGCTGACCTTGAGGTGTCGGTTTAGCTTCGACGATTTCATCAGGCAAGCGTTTGCCCAGCATGCGCAAAACGGTCTCAGCCGTACGTTCCCGCATGGGCCTTTTCGACTCGAGTTTGAGACCTTTGTGACGCGCCAGCTGATTGAGCGACTCGATCAGGACTGAAAAGCCAATCGCCGCATACAAATAGCCCTTGGGGATTTTGAAACCAAAGCCCTCGCCCACTAACGAAAAGCCAATCATCAGCAAAAAGCCCAGACACAACACCACCACCGAAGGATGGGCATTCACGAAACGCGTCAGGGGTTTTGATGCAAGCAGCATGATGACCATCGCAATCACCACGGCAGTCATCATGACTGACAACTGATCGACCATACCAACAGCCGTAATCACTGCATCAATAGAAAACACCGCATCCAGCACCACAATCTGGGTCACGATGACCCAGAAGCTGGCATAGACACGCGTATTCGTTGACTCAAGGCGCTTGCCTTCCAGGCGCTCATGAAGTTCGAGCGTGCCTTTGAACAGCAGAAAAAATCCACCCACAATCAGGATCAGATCCCGGCCGGAGAGCTGAAAACCCCAAAATCCGATGAGTGGCGCGGTGAGTTGTACCAGCCAGGACATACCAGCCAACAGGCCCAGGCGCATGATGAGCGCGAGGGAGAGTCCTATCACCCGGGCGCGTTCACGCTCGGCGGGAGGCAGCTTATCCGCAAGGATGGCGATGAAGATCAGGTTGTCGATGCCGAGAACGATCTCGAGCACCACGAGCGTTAAAAGTCCGACCCATATCGTTGGGTCGAGCAGCCACTCCATTGAGGGCTCCAAGAGTTGATCAGCCTTCTATAGTACCCGATCAAACTCTTGTCGCGACACCCTTTTACTAAGTAAAACTTTTAAAAAAGAGGGTTTCAAACCCTCTTTTAAGGCTTAAACACGCAGGTGACCCAGCATCTGGGTAAAGATTTTGGGAGTTGCCGCAATCACGTTGCCAGTTTCCATCCAAGTCTGTTCACCCTCTAGATCGCCGATCAGACCACCGGCCTCGAGCACCATCAGACTCGCTGCAGCCATGTCCCATTGCTTGAGACCGAGACCACAAAAGCCATCCAGACGCCCCGCGGCGACATACGCTAAATCCAGCACCGCTGAGCCTGTGCGACGAACACCCGCGCACTGGCGCGCCATTTCCATGAAACGAGGTTGCGAAGCTTCGTCTGGGCCGATTGAACCAGGCCAGCGCGCACCCAGCAAGGCATCGTGGTATTTCAACTGGGTCGACACGCGCATACGTCGGTCATTCAGAAACGCGCCGCCGCCACGGCTGGCGGTAAACATTTCGTTGCGGGCAGGGTCATAAATCACAGCTTGCGTGACCTGACCAGACTGCCGTAACGCGTTCGAGATCGGATAGGTTGGAAAACCGTGAATAAAGTTGGTCGTACCATCCAGAGGATCGATCACCCACTCATTGGCGGGTGCTTCACCCTCGGGGGTGTCACCGCCCTGGTAGCCAGACTCCTCACCCAAAAAGGCGTGATCGGGATAAGCAGTACGAAGCACATCGATGATGGCCTCTTCGGCGGCACGATCGACTTCCGTGACATAATCTCTAGGCCCTTTGCGGGCAACTTGCAATCGATCAAGTTCGAGACTCGCACGGTTGATAATGGTTCCGGCGCGCCGGGCCGCCTTGATGGCGGTATTAAGCATCGGGTGCATGAGCGTAGGTTTTCTATTAAGCAAAGCAGAATTTTAAATGACTTCCGATTTTTCCCGTGTTCGTTTCATTATGACCGAGCCCAGCCACCCCGGAAACGTCGGTTCGGCCTCTCGTGCGATCAAGACAATGGGCTTCGAAGAACTGGTGCTCGTCGCCCCGAAAACCCCTGAAATCGCCCTTCAGCCAGAGGCGATCGCCCTGGCCAGCGGTGCCGGCGATGTGCTGTCGCGCGCCCAGACCTTTGACAACCTTAAAGATGCCTTGGCCCCGGTCACCCTCGCTTTTGCTTTAACGGCCCGCGAACGCGAGCTGGGGCCACCTGCCTGCGACATCCGTGAAGCGGCACAGATGGCCCAAATACATCTGAGCGAGCACCCAGAGGGCCGCATCGCGCTTGTGGTGGGGACGGAACGCTCAGGGCTGACCAACGAGCACATCGAGCTCTGCCACCGCGTGTGCCATATCCCGGCCAATCCTGCCTACAGTTCGCTCAATGTCTCCCAAGCTATGCAGCTCGGCGCCTGGGAGCTCCGTTACGCCTTGCTCCAAGGCGGCACGGCGCCACGTTCGGCCTCCTTGATTGCCCCTAGGCCATTGGCTAAACACCCTGGCAGTCAACCCGCGAGTGGCGAATCGGTGCAAGCGTTACTCGCGCACTGGCAAGAGGCTCTCGAAGCCGTTCGCTTTTTAGACCCCGAACATCCAAAAAAACTGATGCCGCGCATGCGTCATTTGTTCAATCGCTCGGATTTAACCAAAGATGAGGTCGACATGATGCGCGGTGTCTGCACCGCCATGATTGCGACGGCTCACAAGCGCATACCCTCTGCATAACAAACCACCCGTTTAAATCCGTTTAATCTGGTTAATATCAAACGATATTCCCTCATGCGGTAGGATCATCAACATGTTTAAAAACATCCGCGAAGACATCGCTTGCATTCTTGAGCGGGACCCCGCCGCACGCAGCAAGCTCGAGGTACTAACGTGCTATCCGGGGCTGCACGCCATCATGGCGCATCGCCTGGCGCATCGTTTGTGGAACGCACAGTTTTATTGGCTGGGTCGTTTTATCTCGCACCTGAGCCGTATTTTGACAGGCATCGAAATACACCCTGGCGCCAAAATCGGGCGGCGGGTTTTTATTGACCACGGCTTTGGTGTCGTGATCGGCGAGACGGCGGAAATCGGTGACGATTGCACCATCTACCAAGGCGTCACACTGGGCGGCACACGCCTGTACAAAGGGGCTAAACGGCACCCGACACTGGGCAAAGGCGTCGTGGTCGGTGCAGGTGCCCAAGTCCTGGGAGGTTTTTTGGTGGGTGACGGTGCACGTATCGGCTCCAACGCTGTTGTGGTCAAACCCGTTCCAGCGCACGCCACGGCAGTGGGTAATCCTGCACGCGTGATTGAAAAGGAGACGGAGGCGCAAAGCACTCCCGCCACCCCAGCTATTTTAAATATCGCCTACGCGGTCGATCCCGGCGCGGCCGATCCCTTGAACAAAGTTTTAAATGAACTGATCACGCATGTCGCCAGGCAAGATGCGCGGATCTCGAATCTGTGTCAGTCACTCGAGGCGATGGGCTCCAAAATACAGGATGCCTCACCGCCACTTGATACTCAAAAACTCAGTAAGCTCGTCGATGAGTAAACGGCTAAAGACCCACACGACCTAGAACAACAGATCCATTCCCAGCCCGGTCAAACGTCGCAACTCTTGCTCGCCAGCGCCGGACACGTCGTCCACCACTCGCACGACACCGCCAGGTTCGATCTGAAAGACCGCGATATCGGTGTAGACCCGTGACACGCAACCCAAGCCCGTCAAAGGATAGGTACAGCGCTTGACCAGCTTGCTCTGACCGTCCTTGGTGAGCAATTCCATCATGACAAAGACATCTTTCGCACCTGCGGCCAAATCCATTGCGCCGCCGACCGCGGGAATCGCATCGGGCTCGCCGGTGGACCAGTTGGCGAGGTCGCCATTGACCGCAACTTGAAACGCACCCAGCACACATATGTCCAAATGACCGCCACGCATCATGGCAAACGAATCGGCATGGTGAAAATAGCTGCCGCCAGGCAGCAAGGTCACGGGCTGTTTGCCCGCGTTGATCAAATCCCAGTCCTCTTCACCGGGTGCGGGAGCGGGTCCCATCCCAAGCACACCGTTTTCGCTTTGCAGGAAAATATCTTTGTCTTGAGGCAAATAGTTGGCAACCTTGGTCGGCAAACCAATGCCAAGATTCACGACTGCACCTTCTGGAATATCGCGCGCCACGCGTGCGGCGATCTCGTCTCTTGAAATACGTTTCATGATTAACCTTTGGCAGCTTGAGCCGGGATGCGCACAACGCGTTTGACATAGACGCCAGGCGTGACGATTGCTTCAGGGTCAAGCTCGCCGAGCTCGACGATTTCATTGACCTGCGCAATGGTGAGCTTGGCGGCAGTCGCCATCACGGGGCAAAAATTGCGCGCCGTCTTGCGATAAACAAGATTGCCCCAACGATCGGCGCGATGCGCGCGGATCACGGCGACATCCGCCACAATCGGTCCTTCGAGTACATAATCCTGACCGTTAATCGTACGGACCTCTTTACCCTCGGCCAATTGCGTACCCACCGCCGTGCGCGTGAAAAATCCGCCGATCCCTGCGCCACCAGCCCGGATACGCTCGGCCAGCGTCCCCTGGGGTACTAATTCGAGTTCGAGTTTGCCGGCGCGATAGAGCCGATCAAACACATACGAGTCCGCCTGACGCGGAAATGAACAGACGACCTTACGGACCTGGCCTGAAGCCAACAATGCTGCAATACCTGTATCGCCCGAGCCTGCGTTATTACACACGATTGTCAGCTCGCGCGCGCCCTGCTCGATGAGGCCGTCAATCAGTTCATGTGGCTGCCCAGCGCCGCCAAAGCCGCCGATCAGAACGGTTGACCCATCCTGAATACCAGCCATAGCCGCCTGTAAATCGGGCACGATTTTAGAGATCATGTTTGTTTCACCTTGTCACGAAACGCACTTATTTGATTGATTATAGAGAAGTCTGTTATCCCGGTGGCTTACACTAAAGGCTTCGCCAGATGAGCGGCAATCCCCCGAAAAACACACCTATGCAAGACAACGCACTCACGCCCGCCAACACTGAGCAACACACGCCCATGATGCAGCAATATCTGCGTCTGAAGGCTGAGGCCGGTCCGTTACTGCTGCTCTATCGCATGGGGGATTTCTATGAAATGTTTTATGAGGACGCCGAGCGCGGCGCGCGCCTGCTCAATCTCACGCTGACCCGTCGTGGCACCTCGAATGGTGCACCGATTCCGATGGCCGGCGTACCCTATCACGCAGCCGAACAGTATCTGGCCAAGCTTGTCGCGGCAGGCGTCTCTGTGGCGATCTGTGAACAAATCGGTGATCCGGCCACCAGTAAAGGTCCTGTCGAACGCAAAATTGTTCGCATCGTGACACCTGGCACACTGACTGATGAAGCACTCCTGCCGGCCAAAGCGGATCGATGCGTCGCCGCAGTGTTCATCTCACGCAAGGGCAGTAAAACGCCTCGTGCCGGACTCGCTTGGCTCAACGTTGCGAGTGGCGAATTCAAACTCGCGGAGTGCGCCCCAGAAGCGCTGGATTCAGAACTGCATCGCATCGAACCTGCCGAGATTATCATCGCCGACGATGTGGAGCTGGACATGACGCTCAGCTGCGCGACTGCGCGTGTCCCTTCTTGGCACTTTGAAGCCGAACAGGCACAGGCACAGTTGCTTGCGCATTTCAAAACCCAATCACTCTCGGGCTTTGATGTCGATGATTTGCCCACCGCCATCTGCGCGGCAGGCGCACTGATCCGTTACGCGGGTCGTACCCAAGCGCACGGCTTGGCTCACATTCAGACTCTGAGCGCAGATCGTGCCAGCCAGTATGTGCTGATGGATCCTGCCACGCGCCGCAACCTCGAGCTCACGCGCACGCTGTCCGGAGAGGAGGCGCCCACGCTTTTTTCTGTCCTGGACAGTTGCCGCACCCCAATGGGCGCGCGACTCTTAAGACGCTGGCTTCACCACCCTTTGAGAGACAACGCGCCTGTGCTGGCACGTCAACAGGCGATCTCCGCCCTCATGCAAGCCAGCGATGCTCGCAGTGAACTATTACATGCGACCTCGGTATTGGAATCGCTGCGCACAGCCTTGAACGTCCTGCCCGATCTGGAACGTATCGCGACTCGCATCGCACTCCTGTCGGTCAGACCCCGCGAGCTCGCGAGCTTGCGCGATGCCTTGGGTGCCTTGCCCCAACTGCAAGAACTCATCGCATCAGCGCAATCATCTGAGCACGGCCTGCACACTCGCTTGCAGGAACTTGCACAGCATTTGCTTCCGCCTCCCGGCATGGAAAGCTTATTGTTGGCGGCTATTGACGCTGAACCTGCCGTTCAAGTTCGGGACGGCGGTGTCATTGCCACTGGTTATGACGCTGAGCTCGATGCGTTGCGTGCGATTTCCACGGATAACGGCGCCTACCTGCTTGAGCTCGAAGCGCGTGAACGCGCTCGCACGGGGATCTCGACCTTGCGCGTGGAATTCAATCGCGTTCATGGCTTTTTTATCGAAGTCAGTCGCGCGCAGGCAGACAAAGTTCCCGAAGACTATCGTCGTCGTCAAACGCTCAAAAATGCAGAACGCTACATCACGCCCGAGCTGAAAGCCTGGGAAGACAAAGTTCTTTCCGCTCAGGATCGGTCGCTCGCTCGCGAAAAATGGCTCTTTGAACAAGTGTTGCAAGAACTGATGCCCATGGCGCAAGCCTTGTCACAATGTGCAAGCGCCTGCGCAGAGCTCGATGTATTGGTCGCACTCGCGCATCATGCGCAGCATCACGATTGGGTCGCCCCGAGTTTGCTTGATCACACTGCCATTGAAATCACGGCAGGTCGCCATCCGGTCGTAGAACGCTCAATCGAACGCTTCACGCCAAATAGCTGCAGCCTGAATCCGCACCGCGCACTGCTGGTGATCACGGGGCCCAACATGGGCGGTAAATCCACCTATATGCGTCAAGTCGCCTTGATTGCCTTACTCGCCCGGATCGGGAGTTTTGTGCCCGCTCGCGTGGCATCGATTGGTCCCCTGGATCGGATTTTTACGCGCATCGGCGCAGCGGATGATCTCGCGGGTGGACGTTCGACCTTCATGATGGAAATGACCGAGGCCGCCGCGATTTTGGCCTCCAGCTCTGCCCACAGTCTCGTCCTCATGGATGAAATCGGACGTGGCACCTCGACCTATGACGGCCTGGCGCTCGCCTGGGCTATTGCGCAAAGACTCGTCACCCACAATCGCGCTCTGACACTCTTTGCAACGCATTATTTTGAAATCACGCGCATGCCCAACGAGCAACCCAACACGGCCAACGTGCACCTTGCCGCAGCGGAGTCTCCGTCCGGGATCGTTTTTTTACACGAAGTCAAAGACGGACCCGCCAGCCGCAGCTACGGCATTCAAGTTGCGCAACGCGCAGGCGTGCCAGCTGCCGTGATCCGGCATGCGACCCGCGAGCTCGAACGACTCGAATCCCAAGGCGCACCCACACCTCAGCTTGGATTGTTTGGCGAGGTCACCCCCGCGCAGAGCACAATCCAGATCCCCAGTGATCTCGCAGAGGCGCAAGCTGCGCTTCAACAAGCGGTCAACGAGCTCGATCCCGACACGCTCAGCCCGCGCGAGGCACTCGACGCGCTTTATCAACTCAAGAATTTATTACCTTAGGTTTTGTATGCACACGGATCAGCCCCTCGCCCTCCTGGGTGGACTCACCCCTTCCCAATTCATGAAAACCTACTGGCAGCGCAAACCCTTACTCGTGCGCCAGGCTTTCAAAAACTTCAAGCCTCCCGTCTCAATGGCAACACTCAAAAAAATGAGCAAGCGCGACGATGTTGAGTCCAAACTCATCTGGCGGGACCAGGACGCATGGAATATGGAAGTCGGTCCCTTCAGTCGCTTGCCCAAAATGTCCGAGACGCATTGGACGTTGTTGGTACAAAGCGTTGATATCCATGATGACGCGGCCTGCGCGCTGATGAACCAGTTTCGCTTTGTACCGGACGCGCGACTCGATGACCTCATGATTAGCATTGCCACTGCAGGTGGCGGCGTCGGTCCGCATTTTGACAGTTATGACGTTTTCCTTTTGCAGGCACAAGGTCGTCGACACTGGAAGTTCGGTCAGCAAAAAGACTTATCGCTCGTACCTGATTTGCCACTCAAGATTTTGCAAAATTTTGAGCCTGAACAAGAGTTTGTGCTCGAGCCGGGGGACATGCTGTATCTGCCTCCGCAAGCCGCTCATGATGGCATCGCACTGGATGACTGTATGACAATTTCGATTGGTTTTCGCGCACCCGACGAGGCGGCTCTGGCGCGTGGCATGCTCGAGGCAGCGGCCGACCAGATTCTATCTCGCGCTGGCGTTGCCTGCGGCCCCTACGGCGAACCTGCCCTACCCGGACCCGCGCTCGACAAGTTCTATCGGGATCCAGGTCAACCCGCCGTGGCCCATCCTGCTGAAATCCCCGAGCGACTGACAGAGGCTGCGATCGCTGCAGCCGGCAAAATCCGCTTTGATCATGCGCTTGCCACACGCTTTCTTGGGTGCTGGCTCACCGAACCTAATCAGGCCGCTGTCTTTGACAGCCCGCTTGCGCATGAATTAGACGAGGAACAGGACTCAGAAAAAGATACGCAAGCCTATACGCACTGGGTACTGGATCGTCGCACACGTATGCTCTATCGTGGCCAACAACTCTTCATCAACGGCGAAGCCGCCTTGGTGAAAGCCGAAGCGGGACTCAAGCGACTGGCCGATGCACGGGAGCTTGCCGGAACGGATCCCGCGGCTAAACGCCTGTCGAAAGATGCACTCGAAGCACTTGCAGACTGGCTCGACGATGGATGGATTCATCTGGTGCGCAAATAATCAGGTCCGTTAATCGGACCTGTATTGTCCGAACGCAGTTTTTCACGAACGAACCAGGCAACCTGATTTTTCGATAAAACGGATGACCTCGTCCAGACCCTCGCCTGTTTTCAAGTTGGTCATGACCCAGGGGCGATCGACACGCATGCGCGCCGTGTCATGGCGCATCACGTCCAGATTGGCGCCCACATACGGTGCGAGATCCGTTTTGTTGATCACCAGCAAATCACTGCGCGTAATACCCGGACCACCTTTGCGAGGAATTTTTTCTCCACCCGCCACATCAATCACATAAATCGTCAGGTCCGATAAGTCAGGACTAAAAGTCGCCGCCAGATTATCTCCACCGGACTCGATAAAGATCAGCTCAAGATCTGGAAAACGCTTTTGCATGCGGTCAATCGCTTCGAGATTAATCGACGCGTCCTCGCGAATCGCCGTATGCGGACAGCCACCTGTTTCAACGCCCATGATTCGGTCCGCTGACAAGGCCTCTGCCGCGACGAGCAATCGCTCGTCTTCCTTTGTGTAAATGTCATTTGTCACGACAGCGAGTTTGTACTGGTCGCGCATCCTTTTGCAAAGGACTTCGACCAAGGTCGTTTTTCCAGAACCCACAGGGCCGCCAATACCTACACGCAAAGGATTGGAAAGTTGTGTCATGTTCGTGTTCCTTATTTTTAACTTCTGAATAATCTGCTGTACTGCGTCTCATGCCTTGCACTTGCCATCGCCAGACCGAATGTAGCGGTGCCGGCATCGGAGAGACTGGTCTGCTGGGCAATCAAACAAGCCTGAGCAATATCATCCTTGAGCCGGTGTAACAGTTGTTGACCTTCGACCTGACCGAGCGGAACGGTTTTAATGGCCGCCAACACCTGGTTTTCAATCCATCCCCACAAATATGCTGCCAGTGCCGTTTCCTTTTCTACCCCGCTACAGGCTGCCAGTGCGGCATAGGCTGCAGGATAAGACCAGGTCATGTCCCTAAGCTGGGCCAGAGCATGTGCCAGAGGCCACTGTCCAAAGAGTTTTGCCATTGAATACCCCATCTGGAGGGATTCGAGTCTGAGTTCAGAGGTTTCCCGCAACGCGCTGAGTTGTTGATTACCCAGCTTCAGCAGAGCCCAGTCCTGTCGTGCAGCGCAGTCATAACAATGCAACCACCACGGCAACTCCTGACGGGCCAAATTGAGCAGCAAACCATCACGAATCCAGAGGTAAGCCTGCTCCATATCGGTGACCCACCGATCCTCGATCGCTTGCTCCAAGCCTTGCGAGTACGCAAACCCTCCGACAGGTAAGGCCGGACTCGCCAGATGCAAAGCCGCCAGAAGGGAATTAAGTTTTGGATCGCGCATGGGCTGCTATGGAAAGTTGTTCGCCGATCTGACCCATCGCTTCGTCCTGAAGCTCGACGCCACATTCACTCGGATGTTGATGATGGTGATGAGAATGTGAGTGACCACCCGTATTGGCAGAATAAGCGCCCCCCTCGGGAAGAAAAGGCTGGCGAGTCAGCTCGACTGTGCCTCCAAGGCGTCGAACAAGCTCTGCAAGAACAGGATCAGGCTCGATCAACACAGAATCAGGGAGCAACATCGCCCGCACATGCCGATTCGCCAAGTGGTACACAATGCGCATGAGCTCGAACGCATTGGATGCCCGGATCAGCATGAGCGACTCAGGTGCGGCTTGGACGAGCACCTGTTCACCGCCCTCACCGCAAAGCACATCCCCATGCTGCATGGACTCGCCGCGCGCCAGGATGACCGCGACCGCACGTCCGTTGGGAAGCATCGCAGCCAATCGTGAACGCTGCCGATCTTCAAGGGTGAGTTCCAGTACAGGGATAGACTCTGATTGCGCATCGACCTCTGAGAGAGCTTGCACTTGCCCAGACGCTCGCTCTTGCGCAGGAATACGGGTCGTCAACATGATCGCCATCGAAACTCCTAAAACAAAAAGTAACGTTGCGCCATCGGTAACACCTGCGCAGGGGCGCAATCCAGCAAGACGCCATCGGCATAAACCTTGTAGTTTTCAGGACTCACCGTAATGTGAGGGGTGGCGCTGTTGAGCTTCATATCGGCCTTGGTGACTGTGCGCGTACCCTGCACCGTCGCGATCTGTCTACGCAAGCCAAGCTCCTGATGCAGGCCGCGTTGCACCGAGATACCAGACATGAACGTGATGCAACTGGTTTCAATACCACGTGCGGAAGCTCCGAACTGAGGTCTGAAATGGACTGGCTGCGGTGTCGGGATCGAGGCATTGGGATCACCCATCGCGGCCATGGCGATCTGACCACCTTTGATGACCGTCGAGGGTTTGACGCCAAAAAATGCCGGCCGCCACAACACCAGATCCGCCCATTTACCGACTTCGATTGAGCCGATCTCATGCGCCATGCCATGTGTCAGCGCAGGATTGATCGTGTATTTCGCGATGTATCGTTTAATGCGCGCGTTATCGCTTGTCGAGGGGTCAGAAAATGCCCCATCACTCAAGGAGCCACGTTGCTCACGCATTTTATGCGCCGTCTGCCACGTCCGCATGATGACCTCTCCAACGCGCCCCATCGCCTGACTATCCGATGAAATCATCGAGAATGCTCCAATGTCATGCAAGATGTCTTCGGCAGCGATCGTTTCACGACGGATCCGGCTCTCTGCGAAAGCAATGTCTTCGGCAATCGAGGCGTCGAGGTGATGACACACCATCAGCATATCGAGATGTTCATCAAGCGTATTGACCGTATAGGGTCGGGTCGGGTTCGTCGACGAGGGCAGAACATTTTGCTCACCACACACGCGGATAATGTCGGGTGCATGGCCGCCTCCGGCACCTTCAGTGTGATAGGTGTGGATCACCCTGCCGTCAATGGCTTTAAGTGTGGCCTCGACAAACCCCGACTCGTTGAGCGTATCCGTATGGATCGCCACCTGCGTATCGGTCTGATCTGCGACGGTCAGACAGTTGTCGATCGCGGCGGGCGTGCTGCCCCAATCCTCATGAAGCTTGAGACCGACGGCACCCGCTTCGATTTGCTCATGTAAAGGTCCCGGCAACGACACGTTGCCCTTACCCAACAATCCGATATTGATTGGATAAGACTCCAGGGATTGGAGCATGCGCGCCAGGTGCCAGGGACCGGGGGTGACCGTGGTTGCAAAAGTCCCGGTCGCGGGCCCTGTTCCACCTCCGATCATGGTGGTCACGCCTGAGCACAAGGCTTCCTCGATTTGTTGCGGACAGATAAAGTGTATGTGGCTATCGACGCCACCCGCCGTCACGATCATGCCTTCGGCTGCGATGACTTCGGTCGCAGGTCCGATCACGACTGTCACCCCAGGCTGGATATCCGGATTACCTGCTTTGCCAATTCCCGAGATACGACCATTTTTAATGCCGATATCGGCTTTGACGATGCCCCAGTAATCGATGATCAATGCATTGGTGAGAACGGTGTCGACACAATCCGCACTCATCCGTTGCGATTGTCCCATTCCGTCCCGGATGACCTTGCCACCGCCAAACTTGACCTCTTCGCCGTAAATCGTGAAATCCTTTTCCACCTGCGCAAAAAGAGAGGTGTCTGCGAGACGAATCCTGTCCCCAGTGGTCGGCCCAAACATTTCGGCATAAGCCTGTCTTGAAATTTTCATTGGTCCAGACTCCCCATGACTGCTCCAGAAAAGCCATACACAATGCGATCACCACTCAAGGCCACAAGCTCGACCTCACGGGCCTGTCCAGGCTCGAAGCGAATCGCTGTTCCCGAGGGAATATTCAATCGAAAACCTCGAGCCGCAGCGCGATCAAACGACAACGCCGCATTGGTCTCAGCAAAATGAAAATGCGAACCCACCTGAACAGGACGATCACCTGTATTGGACACAGTCAGGCTCAATACATCGCGACCGACGTTAATCTCGATATCTTCGCCTTCTTGAACAAGCATTTGTCCCGGAACCATGGATGTTGTTTGCATCGCCTCTCCTTATTGAATAGGTTGATGGACCGTGACGAGTTTGGTGCCGTCCGGAAACGTCGCCTCGACTTGAATGTCCGGAATCATTTCAGGAATACCCTCCATCACATCCGCACGAGTCAATATGTTGCGCCCCTCCGCCATCAGTGTCGCAACGGTTTTACCGTCACGCGCGCCCTCCATGATCGCAGCCGTAATCAGCGCAATCGCTTCGGGAACATTGAGCTTTAAGCCGCGTGCCAGGCGCCTTTCCGCAAGTAGGGCCGCAGTAAAAATGAGTAACTTATCTTTTTCTCGAGGGGTCAAGTCCATCCGCACACTCCTTGATTCATGTTGCCCAGAGACGGGGTTGAAGGGCCATGCGACCCAGAACGAGGGGCCGCAGCGTGCTCCACGCCTGTTCAAGCAAGCCCTTGAGTTTTAAAGGTTCAACAAGCAAACGTCCGACGAGTAAACGTGGATGAAGCACGGTCCACGCAAGCTCGGGGCTCTGCTTGCGCACGGACTCCAGTTGAGGCTCTGTCCATGCGTCTGGCTCGGCCAAAATAGCCCAAACCGTTGCAAACGCATGATGTCCTCTCAGACCGATCGGTGAGTGAAACAACGCATCGCTTCCCTCCAGCACGATACGATCATGCCAGACGAGCCCCTCGGGAAAAATAATCTTGAGTGATTGCGCAAAACGTCCTGAGGTAAAGGATTCACCAGATGCCCGTCGCCCAAAAATTAAATGATCCCAACCCAGCATCGCCCCAGTCGCGGCGGCCTCGATTGTGATGTCCGACTCGACTTGAGCGCGATCAAAGACGATCGTTTCCTGAGGAAGCCACTCCAGTTGTCCTTCCAGGTCGATCTCAATTTTTTGCGTGGCTGGCACCACCCAATCGGTCCCGTACCACTTCGCAGCCGATGGTGTAGTCACCAGCGCACGGCTCTGTACTTGACTCCGAAGTTGCACCTCAAGCCGGTCACCGCCAGCAATTCCACCGGGTGGATGCACGATGATCGCGTGACAGAGTGCGGGGCCTTCGGGGTAAAGCGCCTTTTGTATCCTTAACGGACCCTGATGCTGATGTTTGAGATTCGTACGGCGTGTTTGTCCTGCGGGTCCTGTTTGGACCTGCCCGTCAGGATAAAAATCCAGTTCAAGCCGGGCTAGCCAGCTTGCTGTGGTGAAAGACTCGACGCGGTTCATGACCTGACACAAGCAATAATGATGCCTGATCGCCATGTACAGAGAATACTCTGCGGTAAAAGCATGACGTGGGAGCGCATTTTTGCGATGCGCCTCATTCTGGCGCACCCAATGCATTATTTTGGTGCATTGACAGCCTGGTTGCCCTATTTTCGGGAAGGCGAAAAAAAACAGGCTCCCGAAAGGAGCCTGTTTTTACGGGACACCGCACCCGCAACGCGTGATGAAAGGCGACTTAGATTTTGTCCGCCAATACAGCCAGCAAGCGCTGAGCGGTTGCGCTCGTGTCTCGTACACCCTTGTCATCGAGTACCGTCACCTCAGTCTGGGTACCGACAGATGTCAGACGGATACGATATGTCGGGGCCTTTGGCGCATCCTTGGCACCAAACAGACGGGCAAAGAAGTGTGGTTCGTCGCGTTTCATGCCTGTGTCAGTATCAACGTAGCGAACATAATACTCACCCGTCGAACGATCACGATCATCCACAGCGAATCCGCCCGAATCAAGCGCCACGCCGACACGTCGCCAGGCGCGATCAAATGTCTCGCCGATGACCAGCTTGGTCTTGTCGCCATCTGGTGCGACGACCTGAGGAGACTGGGGATCGGCCTTGGCTTGAGCCATTTTCTTGCGAGCGCCGTCAACATCTTCACCAAAGAAGACCATCATGCGTGCAAGCATGGCTGCGTTCAGACCTGGATCTTCCTTTCCGATTGTCCAGCGGATATCGGCAGCGACACCTCCGGCGCCTTTACCAAGAGCCTCTTCAACCATGTGCTGGTGAGTGATGTAGATCTCGGTGCGGTTGCCGTTACGTTCAATACGTGTGCGAAACTTGTCACGTGTACCGCTGTCCCAAGCGCCACCCATCACGCTCCCTAGTGCCTGACGAATCCAGCTGTCAGGAATATTGGCGCGATTTTCAGCCCAGTTGGTCACGATCAAACCCGCTTTGGGATCTGTAACGTCGAGCGTGAATCCAAGCTCTGTCCAAAAATCGGCTGCCGTGGAAAATACACGGTCAGCAGGCATATCCACAGACAACCAGCGTAAATCACCATCCCGCATCACGCGCATGTCACTGCGCGTTGGTAGCACGGCGGATTTCGCAGTCGAAGCTTGTGCGGCAGGATTCACCTGGCCGGCTTTCTGATACTGACTAAAAGTCGTTGTACCTGAGTCGGGCGCACGGAAACGCGGGTCACTCGCGGCCTGTGTCATATCAGGCGGAATGCTCAGAGGATCAGTGCGCACCACGCTCTTGTAGTCGACAGAATTATCGCCACTCAACACCTCTCGCACCGAGGCACAACCACTCAGCACCATGACGGCGGCAATTGCCGACACCATCAGCGCTTTCTTTTGACTCAACAAACTTTTCATTTCAGAGCAACCCCGCCTGAACCATTGCAGCTCTCAAAGGAGCGTGATACTGAGCGCCTAATTCCACAAGCGGCAAGCGGATACCAGAGGGGATACGTCCCATCTGCGCCAATGCCCACTTCACTGGAATCGGGTTCCCTTCAACAAACAAAAGCTTGTTGAGAGGACCCAGCAGACTATTTAACTGTCGGACTTTTTGTACATCACCGGCCAAGGCGGCTTTGCACATCTCACTCATTTGACGAGGCGCGATATTGGCTGTCACGGAAATATTGCCGCGACCACCCAGCAAGATCAGCGCGGCCGCGGTGGCATCATCGCCACTTAAAATCTGGAAATGGGCAGGCACATCGCGAATCAACAACGCGCCGCGACCAATGTCACCCGTAGCGTCCTTGAGGCCGATAATGCCAGGGATCTGAGCCAGCCTGAGCACGGTGTCATGCGACATATCGGCAACCGTGCGACCGGGCACGTTGTAGAGCACCGTTGGCAGATCGACCGCTTCTTGAACTGTCTTGAAGTGTTGGTAAATACCTTCTTGCGAAGGCTTGTTGTAGTAGGGCACCACGGACAAGCCCGCGTGAGCACCGACTTTGCGCGCGTGCTCAGCCAGATGAATGGCTTCACGCGTCGAGTTTGCGCCGACGCCAGCGATGATGGGTAAACGTCCAGCAGCGTGTTCGACAGCAACGCGGATGAGTTCTGCATGCTCGTCGACATTGACAGTCGGGGATTCGCCGGAAGTGCCGACGATCACCAGTGCGTCTGTGCCTTCTTGGGCATGCCAGTCCACCAGAGCCCGAAAGCTTTCATAATCCAGGCTGCCGTCTGGATGCATCGGGGTCACCAAGGCTGGAATACTGCCTTGAAACTGGGGTCCGTTGGAAGAAGAATTCGTGGCCATAAATAGGATCCAGAGCGCTGTTCGTGGCGCCTAAGCGCCGTTAATAGAAGTCAGTCGAAAGTGTACCGGAATAGTGGGCTTTTCAGAGCACTAGTCTTACCACCCACTCCCCCAGAGACATCATGGGTGCGATGAGGGTGCCAAGCAACCCTGTGGCAAGCAGGGCAATCACGATCCAGAGGCCAAAAGGTTCAATGCGGCTATATTGCCAGGCGAGCTGATGCGGCAACAGGCTGAACAGCATCCTGCCTCCGTCGAGGGGCAAAATCGGCAAAAGATTCAGTGCCATCAATGTCAAATTGATCTGGATACCCACCTGGGCCATTTGAAACCAAAAACTACTTCGGTCGCCAGACTCGAACAGTAATCGCAGAGAAATTCCCCAGAGAATTGCCATGAAAAGGTTTGCAGCAGGACCTGCCAAGGCCACCCAGAGCATATCTCTCTTGGGCCGGCGCAGGCGTCCAAAATCAACCGGTACGGGCTTGGCCCAGCCAAACAGCAAGAACGGTCCGCCCACCAGCTTGGACATGAGCAAAATACCGATCGGTACGGCGATCGTTCCCATCGGATCGACATGCTTGATTGGATTCAGGGTCACTCGGCCCGCGAGTGTCGCGGTTGGATCTCCGAACAATCTCGCCACATAGCCGTGAGCCGCCTCATGCAGGGTAATGGCGAACACCACTGGCAAAGCATACAGGGTCAGCGTTTGAATAATTTCGTTCATGCAACTGATTGTAGAGGTTTATCGGGCATGCAACGCTAAGAGATACCCAGAAGAGCCGGATCACCTCGACCGCGACGTATGAGCTCGGGTACGGGTCCCGATAAATCGATCACCGTGGTGGGCTCGAAGGGACAAGCCCCGGCATCAATCACCGCAGCCAAAGCGTGCTGATAACGTTCCCTGATCTCCTCGGGATCGTTGAGCGGCAACTCCTCACCCTCGGGAATCAAGGTTGTAGACAGCAATGGCGCGTCAACCGTTTCCAAAAAAGCGAGTGTCACGGGATGTGCGGGGACTCGGATACCGATCGTTTTACGGGAAGGATGAGAAACCCGTCTCGGGACCTCGCGTGACGCCTCCAGAATAAACGTCCAGGGCCCGGGAGTGGCTTGTTTTAACAACCGAAACTGGGCATTGTCGACGCGGGCAAACTGGCTGATCGAGGTCATATCCCGGCACAGTACCGTCAGATGGTGACGCTCATCGAGGCCGCGCAGTTTACGTAAAGCATCAGCGGCCGCGCGATCATCGAGGCGCGCGACAACCGCATAACTTGAGTCGGTCGGGAGCGCGACGAGCCCGCCGTTTTGCAAAAGCTGGGCCGCCTGCCTGAGCAGACGAGGTTGCGGATTGTCAGGATGAACGGCAAAGAGTTGTGACATCAGAACTCAGACCAGATTAGAAAGGTTAGAATAGCGCCGCGCCGTCCCCGTAGCTCAATTGGATAGAGCACCCGCCTTCTAAGCGGGTGGTTGTGAGTTCGATTCTCGCCGGGGGCGCCAAAATTACTGTACCTTGGCGCTATCACGCAAACGTTTGACCAACTCGGCGCGTTGCTGCTGAGCCAAAGACTGGCGAATTTCGTTTTTCGCATCATTCAGACTCGGTGCCTGATAGGCGCGCTTGTCTTCGACTTTAATGATGTTCCAACCTGCCTGCGTACGAATCGGGGCAACCGCCAGGCTCCCCTTGTTCAAATTGACCATCACGTTGGAAATCGCTGGCAAGATCTGAGCCGGCAGAACCCAGCCCACGTCCCCACCACGAACCTTGCTCGGATCGATCGAAGATTGCTCGGCAAGCTTGGCAAAAGACTCGCCCTTGTTCAGACGGGCGAGAATCGACTTGGCTTCGTCTTCGGTTTGCGTGACGATCAGCCCAACTTTGTACTCTTGCTCATTTTTAAGCAGCTCCACGCGCCGATCATATTCAGCTTTGATTTTGACATCCGTGATTGGATTTTTTTTCGCGTAATCGTTCAGCAAAAGCTCAACCATCATGGTCTGGCGCAACTGAGCCAATTGCGTCTTGGCTTCTGCGGTTTTATCCAATCCAAGCTTGGCAGCTTCCTGCGACAAAATCTCACGATTAATCAGTTCATCCTTGAGAACCTGACGCAGCTCGGGGGTATCACGCTGGCCCTGCGCAACATTGGCACGGACATTTTGCTCAAGCAGCGACTCCGGAATCGCCACACCATTGACTGTGGCCAACGGGGCAGCCGGTTTAGGCTGGGCGTGGGCCATTCCGCTCATCAGCAGAAAAGCCGCGCAAATAGCAGAGGACTTCAGTAAACGAATATTCATCATTTGAATGATCTTTGAGCTAAATAAGTTTTAGAAATCTATGATTTGATTATAGGCGCTACGAAACAGTATTGGATTGTGCCCTGTCAATTGACTCTGATTCTGTTATGTTGGCAAAAAATTGCAGACTGACACTGCTGATCTGACAGGAGCACCCATCCCATGAATTCCATCTCCCGCGATATCATCCAAGCCTTTGCCCCTAATGGTGTGCTGCGCGCATCTCTCAATATCGGCAATCCTGTTCTTGCCAATCTGGATGCACAGGGCAAACCATTTGGCATTTCAATTGATCTGGCTCAGGCGCTTGGTCAAAAACTGGGAGTTCCGGTTGAGCTGATCGTCAATGAGACCGCTGGAAAATCCGTCGCAACAGTCGAATCGGGACGTGCCGACATCGGTTTTTTTGCCGTGGATCCAGAGCGTGGCAAAGAAATTTCGTTTACCGCGGCCTATGTGCTGATCGAAGGGTATTACCTTGTGCGCACGGACTCGCCCATTACGCGAAATGATCAAGTCGATGCACCCGGCAATCGTGTTGTAGTTGGCAAGGGAAGTGCCTACGACTTGTTTCTCACCAGACATCTCAAGCAATCTCCGATCGTGCGCGCATCGTCCTCACAGACCGTTGTGCAAGATTTCCTCGCGCAAAACATCGAAGTGGCTGCAGGCGTCAAACAACAACTTGAAGCGGACACGCAGGGAATGTCCGGCGTGAGAATCCTGCCAGAGCGTTTCATGGTGATTAATCAAGCCATGGGAGTACCAAAATCGAAGGGCCCGGCGGCCGCAACATTTTTGCGTCAATTTGTCGAGGAAATGAAGGCGAGCGGCATGGTCAAAGCGTCAATGAACAAACATGGCATCCAAGGCGCGGGCGTGGGCCATGCGGCGGACCCTGAGCAGGATCCGCTCGATCATCTATAAATCTATAAATAAGGCGAAGCCAGCCAGATCACCTTGTTGCGCAATCGGATCAGGAACGGATCCTTGCGCACCATGCGCAGCGTGATGAGCTCGGCGTTTGCGATGATGCGATCGATCTTGGTCTCAATCTCCTTGGCGATACTGCGGTCGTACACCTCGAGGTCGAGTTCAAAATTCAAACGCAGACTTCGTGGGTCGATATTGGAAGAGCCGATATAAGACCAGCCGCCATCAACGGTAAAAAGCTTGGAGTGATCAAACGTCCCCGAGGCTCTCCAGACCCGGCAGCCTGTCGCAATAAGCTGGTCAATCTGAGCCATCATCGCAGCATTGACAAGCTTGAGGTTGTTGGCGCCCGGGACGACCACGTCCACAATGACGCCGCGACGCGCGGTCGTGGACAATGCGGCAATCAACGCCATGTCAGGCAACAAATAGGGCGACTGAATCCTGACATGCTTTTGTGCCACGGCCAGAGCACCCATCAACATACTGTGTGTACTACCGAGCGTTGCATCAGGACCCGACGGGACGCACCGCAACGCCACACCTGAATCTCTAAGCTCGGTGGCTGCAGGCGCAAACCACTCCTCACCCGTGAGTTTTTCCGAAGTCGTAAATTCCCAGTCATGCGCAAAATTCGTCATGAGCTGATACACAATGGGACCATTCACCTGAAAGTGCGTGTCATGCGTCACCGCATCTTTCGCGATCGCCGTGACAAAACCCTCGCGGATATTCATCCCGCCTGTGAAACCGTGCAGCCCGTCAATGACCAGCAGCTTTCGATGGCTGCGCAGATTGGCATAGACCAGACGAATACCAATCACGGGCTGCATAAACAAAGCTGTTTTGACACCCGCATCGCGCAACATGGAAGTGATGGGCGGATGCGAATATTTGGCGCCCACCGCATCGATCAACACTCGAACGTGCACGCCGCGGTGATGGGCGTCGATCAAGGCTTGGGCGAGTTCTTTACCAATCGTATCGTGATCAAAAATATAGCTCTGGAGTGCAATCGAGTGCTTTGCCTGGCGAATTCCCTCTAACATCGCTGGGTACGTCTCGTCACCACCATGCAGCATCTTGATCTGGTTGAGGCCTAGCACCTTGAAATCACTGACCCGGTCTCCAAGTGTTTTGAGCGAGGCAAATTGAGGGCCAGAGACATCCACAACATCATGCACCAGAACCTTGTCGATCAGATCCTTGTCGTAAAGCGTATGGGCACGCCTGGCAAACACGCGATCCTTACGGATACGGTTGATGCCTGCGACAAGATATAAAAAGGCCCCCAGGATGGGGGAAAAGAGGATCACCCCCACCCAAGCGATTGCCGCCCTGACATCTTGCTTGGTCATGGCCGCATGGACGGAGGCCACGGTAGTTGCGACGATCGAAATGACCAACAAAAGGTGAGGCCAATATTCGATCAGGATTTCTTGAAGCCGAGCCATGAAGTGCTACCTAGGAATTGAATATGTTGCTATTGTGAATCACGACAAACGCACAAACATGATAGAATTTTGCTTCTGTGGTGGGCGTAGCTCAGTTGGTAGAGTCCCAGATTGTGATTCTGGTTGTCGCGGGTTCGAGCCCCGTCGCTCACCCCAGTACAGATTTCCTGAAAAAGCCCTGCCATGCAGGGCTTTTTTGTGTCCAGAGCTTTTAGGGTCCTTATCTGCCCACTTTCTCTCTCCAAGCCTGAAAGTCGGCTGTCGTCTTTGGGTCCGTGTTGGGGTAGAGGCCGAGAATCGACCGACCCGTCTTGACCTCTTGCGTTACAAAATCCTCGAAAACAGTCATTTCGGTCGCCTCATTGGCCAGCTCGTCAGCCAAATGCGCGGGTAACACCAGTACGCCATCCGCATCTCCGACGATCACATCTCCCGGAAACACGGGCGCATCGCCGCAGGCAATCGGTACATTGATATCAATCGCCTGATGATGCGTGAGGTTAGTCGGTGCCGAAGGACGCTGATGATAGGCAGGAATGCCGAGCTCGGCGATTTCTGCCGAATCCCGAAAACCACCGTCCGTGACCACACCTGCGGCGCCCCGGGCCATCAGTCGTCCCACCAAAATGCCTCCGGCCGAAGCCGCGCGGGCATCCTTGCGACTGTCGATGACCATCACCGCCCCCGCTGGGCACTCATCCACGGCTTTACGCTGGGGATGCGCACGATCCTTAAAGACCTCAATTCCGTTCAAATCCTCGCGCGCAGGGATGTACCGCAAGGTATAGGCTTCTCCCACCATGTTTTTCTTGGCCAGAGAGAGTTTTTGAACGTTTTGGATAAATTGCGAACGCAAGCCACGCTTGTACAGGCAAGTCGCCAACGTGGCGGTACTCACCGCCATGAGCTTGTCGCGTGTCGCAGCAGAAAGTTTGCTCATGATTCCGTCTCTTAATAGATGTCTGGTTCAGGAACAGCTTTACCAAAGTCCGTTCGCAAAAAGTCAAAGTCACAGCCCTCATTGGCCTGCTGGATATGTTTGGAGAACATCCAGCCATAACCGCGCTCGTACTTGGGCTCCGGTGCTTTCCATGCTGCTTTGCGCCGCGCGAACTCCTCTTCGGAGATGTCGAGATTGATCGTGCGTGCTGGAACATCCACCGAGATCATGTCGCCTGTTTTGACCAGCGCCAGAGGACCACCGACAAAAGACTCCGGAGAAATATGGAGCACACACGCGCCATAGCTCGTGCCGCTCATGCGCGAATCGGACATGCGCAACATATCTCTCACCCCTTGTTTGAGGAGCTTTTTAGGCATGGGCAACATCCCCCACTCTGGCATGCCTGGACCACCCTGCGGCCCAGCGTTACGCAAAATCAGCACATGATCCGCGGTCACATCGAGATCATCGCGATCAATCACGGCTTTCATCGAGGGGTAGTCATCAAAGACAAGCGCGGGACCCGTATGACGATGCAGATGCGGCGGGCAAGCACTGGGCTTGATCACACAACCGTCGGGAGCCAGGTTCCCCTTGAGCACGGCCAGAGCGCCTTCAGCGTAGATCGGATTGTCGATCGGACGAATCACATCGTCGTTGTATACAGCGGCCCCCTCGATGTTTTCACCAAGCGTTTTACCGGTCACCGTCAAGGTATCCAGATGCAGATGCTGCTTGATGCGAGTCATCAA
>JACCDZ010693118.1_pt1 | contig 24017 bp, 25 predicted proteins | sample 7449551 | NCBI WGS metagenome assembly JACCDZ01 (sample SAMN15323452, study PRJNA562643) | freshwater metagenome | isolation source: river surface water | place: USA:Blue River Watershed | collected 2017-08-18 | reverse complement strand
TCCCGGCAAGCGAGTCACCTTAACTGCTTGGGTGACGGCCTGGATGATGTTCCATTGTGGAGCATCGTTAAGGTTTTGGAAGACCCTCAAACCGCGTGAGTAGGTTTGGATAGGTTTTCAAAAGCGGCTAGATTGGATGATTCAAGCAAGCGCTTGCGAAACGGAGTATCCCTTGCCAGCAGCTCGTGTCCTTCACGACCTATGGTCGTGGATTCGCCTTGCTTCCATAGCCCTGCCCGCTCAAGGCGCTGCATTGCAACCTGCAACAGTGGATTTATTTTTTCTGTCATAACCAATACCCTGATGAACATTTTCAGTATATCGGATGAACAGGGTCAGCTTCCACCCGGTAAATTCATAATGCTATGCTAATGAAAACAGGGGTGACGTATGGGCTCAACCGTAATAATAGCCATTAAACATGATCAACCTAGGATCTACAGTGAATCCTGGCCGAGTGCTATCAGCACGGAAATGAACTGGCGTGATGATTTGCCTAAATCATTTGGTGAAGATATGGCTGATACAGGCTATCAATACCCCAGAAACACACCACTTCGAGCGGAAGGAATACTTGTTAGTGCTTATAAAGACAATGAGTACGAGCAAAATTTGTACATCAACCATGACTTGATGATGGGAATTCACGCGCTTTCACTAAGAGAGTCAGGGAAGGTTATTGATAGCGAGTCCGCTATTATCAAATCGCTTAAGAAGTTGGTCAAAGGGTCAAACTATCCATTTGGCCGTCATATGAAAGCAAACAAACTTTGTCCAAGTTTTAGCGAACCCTATCCAGCGGTTATTGCTAAATCCTGCATCAGCTTATTTAGCATACAGACGGATACGTTTGACTCCAGAAGATTCTCAACTCAATTTAGGGACATTCTTCGCTATGTCGAATCCGGATTGAATATTGGCAATGTGTTTGGCAGAGTGACCATTGATCTGGATAGGCAAATGATCTACCAATCTGGTGGGGATGTTGAATTCCTTGGCACCCTTCTACCTGACACGGCTGCCATAGTCCACATGGACAGAGGATGGGCCAAAATAATTAAAATCCCTAATCGGGTACTGGATTTTAATGCCCCTTATCTTGCCAATAAAGACAGCAAGCCAGACCCGCTTCTAGTTCTGGCCAACTCATTTGGCATTCAATTCGAGCCGCGCGTTAAGAAAATTGAAGATACGCCGGGGCCGCAAATCTGATTTACAGCAATAGCGCTCATCAGCCATCATGATGAAAAGAGGGTCTTGTCATGACGGCGCACAAAGCATTTTATAAAGCATCACTCAACCATTTTGTTGAAAAGCACTTTTCAACCATTGCAGATTTGTTTGAGGTGAAAGCTGATCAGGTTGATAAAGCTGATTTGCTTTTGATGCTTGAACACTGCATGAGCGACAAGCTGAAAGCCATTTTTAACTTACAGGGGCGTTTCGACACGCACACCCTGTATGAGTTGTCTTACATTCCGCCCGAAAAGCGCAATGTGCAGAAAATTGCCAAAGAGATCGCCCGGCAGGAAATCGGCATGGCCATGAACAAACCGATTCACAAGGCCACGCAAGTGAATCCTTCATACGGTCGACTGATGCATGATTATATTGTCGATTATCGAAGAACTCGTATGCGTCGTGAATTTGAACTTCTCGCCACTAGCGCCCGCGAAATTGAATCACATACACTTCGACTATTGAGCACGTTAGATCGTTATCAGGATGATCCCAGCTTTGAAAACAAGCTTCGGGTCAAAGCCGCCATGAACGCTGTGAATAAATCTCTGGTCAGTGCCCATAAGCGCGCCAGAATTGGGGCTGTTTGGGCATTGCGCGCTGGCTTCTCCAGTGAAGCCGTTACCAAGGCCATTCACCGGTTGTACACCCGGCGCATGAAAACATTAAGCATCGGCATGTCAAAACTCGATCAACACCTGAACAAGCGTGGCTTTCAAAGTAAAATCGCGGAGGGTATTAGTCGTCGCCAGCGTATTCTCACCCGTGAAATGCTCAGTGCCTCCGCAAATCCGGAGTTATTGACACGAAAAGCGCGTTATCCTAATAGAAACGATCACGATATCTTGAGCGGGATTACCTATGGATAAGAACATTGAGCGAGTACTGAACCCCAACGGACAGCCTCTGACTGAAGAGCAGCGGGAAGTCGTTGAGACCTTTGGCCAGGTTGATCAGGAAATGAAGCGGCTGGACAACTTAGCGCAACGCCTCAGCGCACTACCTCAACATCTCGCCAAACAACAACATTAAGCCGCCGTTGGCGAAAGGGGCGACCCGCCCCTACAGACCCAGGTCTTTCCTGATCATCGTTGCCCGCTGACTTGAAGTGACGCACGGGTGTCCAGCTATTAATTCCTGACTCACACCTATTCGAGTCAGGTCATCGATGTTTTTCTCCGTGAGCGTCAGTGAGTAGAAAGCGTCGGCGTTTTTTTGGAAAATTGTCGCTATTGCCGGCATGGCGCCAGGCGCGATACGCATACTGCCCAGTGACAGCGTTTTCTCCATAAACCCAATGGGATCGATATCGCAGAGGTATGACTTAGCCAGTTGGTCGTTGAGCCATTCGCCATAAGTCGTATAGTTCCGCATCCAGAACAACCCACCGATCCCCTTTTGCTCGTCACCCAGCGGTGCTAGCTGGTCAGTTATTGAGGCCTTAGCGTGTTCGGCGCACCAATCCCTTCCGGCTGGAAATATCCGCAACAGGCCTAAACTGCTGTGATGTCGCATGTCATCCGGGATATTGCTTAGGTGTTTCAGCCAGCGTGGATTTTCACTTCCAGTCCGGAAAGCTTCACAAATGCCGTGCGACAAAACCACGTTCAACGCGCGGTCATTGATACTCATGGCTTTGCGATGAGCCAGCGCCGACAACCAACCGAGACTGGAGACGAAATCATCCATCCAGTCTTCGTTCTCATCCGCCAGGTACTGCTTCATTTCTAAATGGGTCAATCCATTATGCAATTGAAAACCCGACAGAAAGCTATGCCACGCCCAACGCCCAGAAGCACCATCGTCACGGTTTATTTGCGACAGACGCAGTGATTTTTCATCTGGAATACGAAGTTGACCTGCACCAGCATCCAATGACTGACGCAACCTGATCCACAAGGCTGGCTGCCGTTTAGCCATTTCAACGAAGCACGTGAGGTAGGATTCCATCGCTGCTGTTGGCGCTTCATGGGCATGAGTTTTCCCGGCCAACCACGACGAAAAGGATGACCAAAACAGGTCATCCTCCTGATGCAGTTCCAGGTTGATCTGCGCCAGGCGTTTTCCTGGCGCTTGCAAGAGGGCCTGGCGAGCCCTCTGCTCATACTCAACTAAATACAGCCCGGTCATGCCTGGCTTTGCAGGTAGTGCTCAGCCTCAATCAGGCCTGCCTTGATACGCTCATCCGAGGCACTGAAAAAGCCGAGGAATTGGTATCCATCAATGGCGATACCGTTGCTGATCAGATTGCAGAACCCAATCCGCAAATGATTTTGAAGCTCCTCGATCAGCGGTCGGGCTTTGTGGCTAAACAGGCAAATCCACTGACCTGCGGAATACACCTTGCAAAATTCATCTTGCATGTCGTTGTCGGCAGCCACTCGCAAAATGCGGTCAATGGTGTCTTCCGGGAGCAGTGCAGATCCATCGGCTTCCATCAACATGAACGGGCGGGTAAAAGTCAGTGAGGCATCCTCATTGAATGCTTCGAGATCGCGGCGGAAATTATGCACCAGTGCTTTCATCGCCTCGGCATCGGCGGGAGTCAGACTCTGATCAACAAGTGCACTCATGAATTGGACGGTCTTCTTCATCATGTCTTGCTTGCTCAGGCTCATCTCGGTCACTCCAATGCGGGTATGTGCTTCCTATTATATAGATTAGATCTAAATTGTCAAGCGAATTTGCCTTGCCACGCTTTGATTTTCTATTGCATAGTAGCAATATAGAGGATACAGATATGAACAATGCCTTCAAGATTTACCGTGATAACATCGATGCTGACGTTCGTAGCGTCTTTGGTCAGGCCAATGAAATATCCAAGGTCTCGAATTTGCCCAATCCCTCGCAGGGATTGTTGGGGGCTACTCCTGAAGACCGAAGTGCAACTGCTTCCATCAGCAACTTTGCTGCCCGTGTTGGTGCGGTTGAAGAAGTATTTATCAATCAACTGCCTCATGGCTTTGGCGAGCCGCTAATGCCAAACAAACCGGCCAATGACACCAATACGCCAACCGTCAAAGACCTCAAAGGCAAGATGGACGACATCAAGCCAGGCCTTCCCTCTGACAACAGCCTGATGGGCAGACTCAAAGAAGTCTTGTTCGGCAAGGACAATGACCGTCAACGGGCGAACGACAGATCGCCCACGCTGGGCCGTTGATCACAAAGGGCGCTTCGGCGCCCTTTCTCATGGCCTTCAGCTTTTGACGTAATGCAATAAGTGCTCGCGAATCACAGCGGCATCTTCCATGGCATGGTGCGACAGGCTCTCTTCCTCCGTCCACGCCTCATAACGCTCACGTTCGCTTTCGCTCATCATCGATGAAGCCACGCTGAGACTGAAGGCCATCTTCACACCACTATCCTCGAACAGCTTTTGCACCCAAAACCTGTCCCACTGGCTGTCTACGATCAAGGTCAGCCCCTTGAACACCGCGTTCATTTCCCTAGCCACCAGAAACGCATCCCAGCCCTGTTCCAGCAACGTACTGTGCGAAATACCATGAATGCCTTCGGAAAACGCATCCCAGTAGTCCCAGTCTTCCATCGGGCTGATCACCCAGTACCAGCTTTGCAGGTTGGGGCCACAGGCGCCGATGGTGATTGGGTAACTGGCATCACTTAGGCCGCTGGCCTCACAATCGAGCACCACCATTTCTTGTGTCAGCATCGTTGCATCCTGATTACTTGCCAAAGGTTAGTCTTTGAAGCATAACGCAAAAAATCTGATTTTTAGGCATCGCTTCCAGGGATTAGCGCGATATACTGAAAAAAACGAGAGCGGAGTGTCACATGACGTCGAACACTGCATTTACCGTGGATGATTTGCTGTCTGGCCATAGCGCACTGAGCGACAAATACCTTCAAGATGCGCGTCAAATCGCTTTATCCAGTCAATGCCTATGCTGGTCAGCACAGGAATTGGTCAATCAACTTGTTTCAGTAAGGGGGAAATTGACGCTTAACCGCTGGAATGGCCATAAATGGCCCTTCCAAATCATCAACGGACGCTTTCTCCGCCCTCTCTCCGAGCACGAAGCTCATCAGGCACTGATTTCAGGTCAGCTTGACTCCAGCCTGTGTGCAGAACCCCTGGCGATTCAGAGCGGCAGCCGTTTGATGCGACTTCTGGAGTGGTGCCGTTCACATGGGTATCACGTCACGCACAAAAGCAGTTTCAAATTTCGCTCCGAGTGGCACCACGACTATCAGTTTGACAGTCGTCTTTCCGTTTCTTCGCGGCTTTTTTGGCTCGGCCTCAGCGCTCAGCTGGTGGATCAGTTGCTGGCGGTCGATGCCCATCAAAACCCAGAGCTGCGCCTATTACTGGAGTTGGCTGAAGGGAAGCGCGAATATTTTTCGTCAACCATTGAACTGGATGGCGTGCCTTTTGAAGTCAAGCAAATCAGCCGTGGACAGCTTTTTAGCCCCGATTTCGCGTTTGCGCTGCTGCCCGATAGCGAAGCAGGATTTACCTCGCTGAGTGCATTTGCTCAGAGCATAAGCGCGCATATTGGCCGACGCTTCCAAGAGGCCGTGGACGCCCAAAAATCCAAGCTGACTCAATTGGCAGAGGGCCGGAAAGCTTCGCTGATTGAGGCGCTTCACACTTACTCAAAGCTTGACGGTTTTGCGCAGGCTGTAACCCATGCGCTTAATTGCCAGGCATTTTCTGCGCACATTTCCATTGATCTGCTGCTGGGTGATCGCACCCTCACCATTGAGCATTCCCTCGACTTACCCTCGGACAAGTTGCTCAGCGCTACTGAATACGAAGCAATGGTTGTTCAGGCGAAAGCTCGCTTTAAGCAGAATTTTCAACGCCTGCAAAGCTGGAGCGGCAAGTTCGACTTGCAGATTCTGGAGACCCCGTTGCTGGTGAAGCTACTCAAGCAAAAGCCCAAGCAGATGAAGGCGTCCTTTTTACCGCTTCGCGACAAACTCCACGGGACACTCGCCATGAATGAACTGGTACTCAATGATCCGCGTTTTTCCCGTTATCACGACCTGTACCCGGCCAGGCACCTGGAGCGCGAATGGGTAGCCTACCTGGGGCCAACCAACAGCGGCAAAACGCACAGAAGCATGGAGGAAATGGCGCGGGTTACCCACGCGGTTTACCTGTCGCCCCTGCGTCTGATGGCCCTGGAAAACCAGGAGCGGCTTGAAGACATGGGTATTCCCTGTTCACTGGTGACAGGTGAAGAAGAAATCATCCGTCCCGGCGCCACGCACTTCTGCTGCACGGTGGAAGAATTTGCACGTTTTAAGCATCAGCATTGGGATGTTGTGATTGTCGATGAGGTGCAAATGCTCACCGATGATCAGCGCGGTTGGGCATGGACAGATGCCTTGGTCAGCGCCTATACCCCGCGATTGATCATGACGGGCCCGCTGCTGATCCAGCCGTCGCTGGAAAAACTCTGCCACCTGTGTGGCGACAAGCTCAGTGTCGTTGAAACACAGCGGCTCACCCCGCTGGGTATTGATGCCACGCCAGTCAAAATGGAAAAGATTGCCGCAGGTTCGATCATTGTCGCGTTCAGCCGCAAGACCGTTCTCGATATCAAGCGCATCCTCGATATGAAGGGGCGCACCACCGCTGTCGTTTACGGCGCATTGTCGCCGGTCGTTCGTCGCGAACAGGCTCGACGCTTCCGCGATGGAGAGGCTGAAATCATGATTGCCACGGACGCTATTGGCATGGGCCTAAACCTTCCGGCCCAGGCTATCTACTTTTACGCAGATCGGAAGTTCGATGGCACCTCTGTTAGAACCCTGAGCAGTCAGGAGGTCAAACAGATTGGCGGGCGTGCTGGGCGCTATGGCCTCAGTGAGCGTGGCAGCATAGGCGCGTTTACCGAGGAACACCTGACAACCATTCGTCATCGCTACAACCAGAAAGACCGCGAAATTGAATTGCGCAAATTCGCGGTGAGGCCGAATTTCGAGCACCTTAGCACCATTTCCGAGGTCTTGAATGAACGAAGCCTGCTGAAGGTCTGGCTGGCGTTTATTCGCACGGTGAACTACGGCGAGGCTTTTGTCGCTGTTTTGCCGGCTGAGCTGATGGAATGGATCCGGCAAATTGACAACCCCAATATTGACCTGGAATTACGCTGGATCTTTGCCTGCGCTCCCGTTCATGGAGGGCTTGAAGGCTACGCCAGTCAATGGCTACAAGAATGGTTGCGTTGCCTGCACAAGGGCAAGGCGATTGTGCTGCCGGAGTATGCACCGCAGATGGGGCTTAAGGGCTTTGAAGATGCGTTGCATATGATTGATGCGTATCTGCACCTGGCTCGTGCAATTCCGGAAGCGTTTGCCGAGCGCGAGAAGGCCGAAGCATTGCGTGAGCTGTATAACGAAAAAACGCTCAAGGCACTGTCTCAGGCCAAGGCGCAGTCGGGCAAAACCCGCTTTGCCACCGCGTAGCGGCATGAAAAAACCCCACGGCGTGCCATCGCGACGTGGGGCATCCCAAAGGGGATGAAAGTTTCACGGTGAAGGGCCTTGATCAGGCCCTCTTTACTTCAATCAACACGAACAAGACTTAGATGTCCAGCCCGCTGGAAAGAACATCACGCCCTATCTTGTGGCGTAACTTGGAGGGCAGCTCAGCATAGATACCACTCAAGTCAAAGTTTTCCGCCACAAACTCAAACTGCTTATCCGTTTTAGCGGCCAGCGCAACCTCTTTCAGCGGGAACCGGTCAAGCAATCCCTTGATTTCTTCCTTGGAATTCTCGTCATTCTTCAAGCGAAGCGCCTTGGTCAATAATTCTCCTGGCTCTTTCCCGTAACGACTGCATGTTCTTCCTTCGAATCCACACAGCCTGGCCGCAAGTCGATGATGGCGACTAATGCCATAGTCGCCACAGAACGCATTACCGCGTGCCGAAGTGGGATCATCAAATTCGAACTCAAGCGCCCTTGAAATGGAAAGGGGCAAATCAAGACGACTCACTGCCTCCATGAATTCCATATTGCCCGCGAGAATAACCTTGGGATTGATGCCCATGTAAGCCTTGGCTAGTTCGTATTGTCTTACAAACTCGCTCACTTGCGCAGTCACATTATGGCTCGACTGCGTGTAAGACATTGTCCCGACATGATCACGAACAAAGTCTCGCTCCCCCGGTGCCGTAAAATATTTCAACACGGTGGCATCAGTGACACCCAGTCCCAATTCGAATCTGGAGTTGAGGTAGTCACCCTTTAATGAGCATCCGCGCAGGTACAGGTGGACACTGGCATTCCCATCAAAGTAGTTGTACGGAATATCGTCCCTATCCAGCAATACCCGAAGTAATTCAGGGCGGTGCCATTGCATTCTCATCGTTAAGCCTGGATCGACGTCAACTTCGGGCGCCTGAAGCGATTCAATCGGCAGTAAAGCCATTTGAATGGCCTCATCCCGGTGAACCTCTGCAACCGCTTCAAGCGACAACAGGCTCATGGCCATGGCTGTATGGCCAGGGCTCACCGAGCCCATCAGGCATTCAAAACCATGCGAGATGCTGTCTGGGATTTGTTGGCGTCGCAGTGGCAAAGCACCATGCATCACCAACTCATTGATGTCTTCAGCAGACACCCTGACCGGGAGATAACGGGGGAAGTTTCTTGCATTCCAGCCTTCTTGGCGCGATGGCGTGTTCAACCGTAAAAATTCTTCGCTGACCGCTTTTGCCAGCATCTGCCCCTCAACAAAACAAACCTCCCCATTAACAAGCTCAACAGCGGGCATTCGCTGATCACGCTCGGCTTGCCAGGCGCCGACAGCGTTAATCTGCGCTTCGCAGCGAGACGCAGTCCATGGAGAGTGCTGTGCGGTTCGATCATACTTGACGAATGAATCATCCATCTCCAGCTCTAGCGCGCTGAATAACTCAATGGCGTGCAAATCCCAGGCATGCGGATGACCCATGAACACGAAAAGAGGATTGCGTGAGGTGCTGCGCCAATGATTGAACAAATCGGTCAGTTCGGCTTTATAGCCATCCTTATCTTCGAGGGCATTGAATGTATTGAGCGCTGCCTGATAGTAACCTTTAGAAGCATAAGACTGAATAAACCGGTGCCGGGAACTATCTTCCACGCCATCGCGTGAACCTAATTCAAGGTAGAAATCTTGATAGCCCTTGATGCCATCGATTAATAACTTCCAGCCCAGTGCGCTGACATCATCACCGCTGTATTCAGTACGGTAAAATGCCTCTTTAAATTTGTCCCCAAAAATCCTTTTATTTTTCTCAAGCGCATCCGCCAAATCTTTGATGGAGATAAATGGTGAAATGGCAGTGATAACATCATCACGCCCTTCGTAAACAGCTTCCGCAAATAACTCCGCTACTTTTGAATTAACGCTCATAAAAAACCCCTCTTTTACCCATCAGAGCAAAAAAGGGGTTTGTGTGTCAAGAAATACGACTACAGGCGGGAAGCGGCGAGCATTAACAATCCAATCAAGGACAACATGGCCATCACGGTAAATGTAATAACCGTCCATGTGCCAATTTTATCGGAATAACTCTCAGCATATTGCATGGAGGTCATGGCTGCCATGCCAATAAACAAGACACTGAAAATGGGAGCTATCTTACCCATGTCAAGACCCATTAATCCCAGCAACGGCAGAAGCGCTAGGATGGAAATAGCCACCATCATTAGATAGCAGTGCAAAACCAGGGCGCCATCAATAATGTGCTTAGAAAACCGATAGCCTAAGCGCTCCTGATCAGGATTCAGAAACATGACGGGGAATGCAAGACTTGTCAGGGCGAGCAGATAGTAAAACGAGACAGAACTGATCACCTGAATGCCGGGCCCCGTGACCATACTGATCAGCCCAATGCACAGCATCAATTGCATGAGCATCAGGTTCAGCTTGTCCAGCAACGGCATCTGACGCCAATGAGGCAGCACGCTGGGTAAGGTGTAGGGCACAAACAGGTAGAGCTTCGCAGGGTGAGGGATCTTGATCATGACAACTCCTTTTTATAAGAGTGTAATTGACATTTGCTGCCAAGGAAAGGGATAGGCAAAGATTGACAAAATTGCGCACACTTGTTATAGTTTGGAAAAACCACCTCACAAGGAGCGATCATGAGCAGCATGAACCTCGACAAGGGCGAAAAGCTCAATCTCGACAAAGTGGCGCCGGCCCTGCGCAAGGCAATCATTGGCCTGGGCTGGGATGCGCGCACCTCAGATGGCGCAGATTTCGATCTGGATGTCAGCGCTTTTCTGCTGACCTCGGCGTTCAAGGTTCGCAAGCAAGAGGACTTCATCTTTTACGGCAACATGTCATCCGACAATGGCGCAGTGAAGCACACGGGTGACAACAAAACTGGCAGTGGCGATGGTGATGACGAATCCATTTTCGTCGACCTGGATCTGGTGCCGCAGGATGTCGAGCGCATCATGTTCACTGTCACCATCTACAAGGCCGCTGAGCGCAAGCAAAGCTTTGGCCAGGTTCGCAATGCCTATGCCCGCCTGATCGATGCCAGTGGTGATGTCGAGATTGCGCGTTTCGACCTGACCGAGGAGTACAGCCGCGAAACCGCCATGCAAATGGTCGAGCTCTACCGCCGTGATGGCAGCTGGCGCTTTGGCGCTGTCGGCCAGGGCTTCTCCGGTGGCCTGGCGGCGATGGCGCGTGACTTCGGTATTGACGCCTCCGGTGGTTGATCCAACCCTGTCTGAGAATACCGTCCTTATGGCCGGTATTTTTTTGCCTGGAAGATTTAAGCGCAAAAACCAATTCGAGGTTGCTCTCGAAATGGTCGAGAGCCTATATTGCAAATGTCACCCTTATCCTTCAACATGAATTGATCAACAACCAAATTTAGTTACTTTGACAACCTTATGGCAACCAACTACAAAAACAAAGCCCTGCAAGAATTAAGCTCAATAGGTTTCACCATCAGTTTTCTTATTGAAAATTACTCAAATCAGCTGGGCCGCCTGAGATTGTTATCGGATATGGGTCAACTGGATGCTGCGTTACGCGAGCCAAGGGATGATGAGCATCCGCTACAAGTGGCTGCACAGCATATCATCAGAAGAGCCTGCAAGTTACCCGTTGTTTTGGAATATCATGGCATTCCATTTCCTGAACTTCCGAATGCATACCGATATCTCATAGAGAAAGATCCTTCAGCCATCAAGAAAATACCGAGCTGCTATTACAGTGATGAATTGGTCGACTACGCAGTCAGTATTGCGCCGAGAATACTCGGATATCTTCCAAAAGAACTAAGAACAGCAAATCGCTGTGAAATTGCTACTGCGCGGTCTCCATACGAGATTGAAAACGTTCCCAAGCAGCATATAACGCATGAAATGATTATGCGCGCCGTAGAGCAAGATGGATATCTTATTCGCCATGTGTATGACGCAATGTTGACTGAGGAAATCATTTTAAAGGCAATTGAAAATAGTCGTTTTGCCATTAAGGTCATTCCTCAAAAAATGCTCTCTCGTCAGGCATATGAAACGGCAGTGCAAAACCATAGTGATATGCTGAAGCACATTCCTAAAGATCACCTGGACTATAATCTTTGTATGATAGCTATCCGGCATTGCGGCGATGCGCTCTATTCGGTTCCTGAAGCGTTCTACACGAATGAGCTTTTTCTAGCAGCGATTCAATCTTATCCGCTGAGTCTTGATTACATCCCAGAGCCCCTGCGCACAGAGGAACTGAAATTACTCGCTCTATCCTTGGACATTCGGGTGATAGACCTTCTTGTGCCATCCGAAGGCAAGCGATTGCTCGATGTGCTGGAGGCAAGAAAAGCCAACCAGCACCCAGAACATAGCCCTAATGAGCTTGAGCCATGAGTGAATGATGCCCTTTTGGGCTTCGTCACATCCCCAGCGAGTCGCTCAAAAAACCTCGCTTCAAATGAGATGGCAATCCCTCGACGCTGAGCAACTCTTCGCCAAAGACCTCTTTAACCGCATCGACCATCTTAGGGGTATTGGCGCAATGCCAACAGTCCTTGACGCCAATGTCCAGCATGGCCTGTTTCATTAATCGCAAAGCACCCATTCGTGTCGCCTTCTGTGCCGCAGAAACATTCGCAAGACCTCTGAACTTTTGGTATTGAGACACCGTCATTCCGACCGAAGCGGGACAGGAAAATGAAGCCTCCAGGGCATGCTCATCTTTTCTCCACTTTTCGTAGAAGGCGTTGAAGTGCTCATCACTCAATAGCGCCAAATGAGCCGGCGTAGTACAAGCGAGAACAATAGATTCTGTTGAGACATCTGGGCTAATACAGCAATACGCACCCGCATCAATCTTGAACACCTCCAGACTCAGCTCGGCGGTGAATACTTCACACGGTATATAGCCAATTTGAGTGATGTCCACCTTTACCATAGCCAAGACATTGTCCATGGTCAGCAATTTAATCGGAACTCTACTGACATTGAACGTTGTATCATGCTTTAGAACAAAATCGATGGCGTTTTGATCAATCGCTTTTGAGGGGAGGTCGTCAATCAAAAGCCTTGCGATGTCCCTTTCAGAATGAAAAATCACACGCAACGCCTCAATGATTATGTTGCTATGGCCAGGTGCTCTGATTTTCGGCAGATTGTTGCAATCCAGCTCCATTGCCACTTTTATGAGCCTTGGCAGAAATTCAGATGAAGGACAATTGAGCTGCAATTCCAATAGCAATCTGGGATTATGATGAATGGCTTTTTTGAGATCCAGATCAGACATGGCAATATAGGAAATTCGCTCAATCATGTTCATCTTTGCTGTCGCTCCTCGTGTCGATTCCATGATAACACCGCCGCAACGCTGCATTCACCAGCCATCACCAAGCAAAACGTAAAATGAATAATTTTTTCAAATAACCCCTTGATCTGTCAGTTGTTTTTTAATAACATTCAATTGACAGGATCATTTCGATCTGTCATCAACCTTTTGTCGCTCAACGAGGACACTATCATGACTCATACCACCTATTTGAACTTCGCTGATTTGCTGCAATCCCTTGCGGAAATCGCCAACCCCAAGAAAGTCTTTGGCTACCCACCCACTGACATTCTGAAGTTCAGTGAACATCACTATCGCATTGAAATGGCCCTGGCAGGCTATGCTGAAGACGACATCAAGATCACCCTGATTCCTGGTGGCGCGAAAAGCAATCAGCACTTGCCGTATGGCGACCGCAACATGCTGGTGATCGAGGGAACCCCGAAAAAACCAGAAGGCGCCACCACCGAAGGCGAAAAAGCTCCGGAAGTCGTCTATGTTCAGCGCAACATTGCACGCCGCTCCTTCGAGCAGAAACTGGCGCTGGATAAGCATGTCGAAGTCGGTGATGTTTCGCTGAAAAATGGTTTGCTGACCATCGATCTCAATGTAATCGTGCCCGAGGATCAGAAGCCACGCCTGATTAAGATCGGTGAAAATTGATCAACCTGTCGTGAAGGCTAACGCCTGATCCAAGAAGCCCACAACTTGTGGGCTTTTTTGTGGCAAAAAAAACCACCTCAAGAGGTGGTTATAAAAAGCCTGGCGGCAAAGAAAACGAAACTTACCTTGCGGCAACTCGGATATGTTATAAATAATCAAACAATAGAGCAAGTACATTGAGCTTGACAAATTATATTTTTGTATTATTAAGAAATTGGTTTTATTTATGAGCAACGAAGAAATTATAAGGCGTTTTATGTATGGCTATTGCTATGCCCTAGCTTACGAATTGGCGCCTGTCATGAACTACCCTATTGAAATGCTTTTCGCCAGCAGGCCTGATGAGGGGCGAATTTCTGACCCCTTACATGTTTATTTGCGGATCAATGATCGCGACATTTTCGACATCAAGGGTCGGCGCAGTTTTAAGTGTATGCGACAAGATTTTGAAAGCCTGCTGGGTTTGCTACGTCGATCTGAAAACGACATCCTGCTGACTGAAACGGAAACCCTGTTCGACCGTGATGACCTGTTTGACTGCTTTAACTTTGATCCGGAAGGGCTGGAGATGGTTAACGATGGTGTCTGGGATTTTATCTCCGATGCTATTCGAAGTTCAGACATGCATAACGATTCTGACATTGCTGAGCCAGAAGACGAACAGGCGCCTGGATTTTAACAAGGGCGCTTTTCAATTAAATGCGGCAGTGTCTTTCTGGAAAGACATCAAACCTTAAGCTTCATGGTCTGCCCTCCTGATTGCCAACATCGCAGGGCTGGGAATGAGAGAGTGGACATGTGCGTGTGGTGTCACGCACGACCGCGACGTCAATGCGGCCCGGAATATTGTGCAACGTGCACGGAATCTTCTGGGCGCCAGTCAGCTAACCACAGACGCGTTGCACTATGCCACTCTCGGGCTCTGGCATGAGCGTCCCGTAGGGGGGAATCCCCGCCGTTTCCGACCATCAGGTCGGCAAGCCTTTAGCTTGAGGGCGGGGAGGATGTTAAGGCACTATGAAATCAAGGCTTCAAAAGCCGCCTCATCAAGGATCGCAACGCCTAGTTCGCGCGCTTTTTCCAGCTTGCTCCCTGCGGCCTCACCCGCGATCACGCCCGTGGTCTTCTTCGACACGCTGCCTGACACCTTGGCACCCATGGATTCAAGAGCCTGAGTCGCGGTTTCACGCGACCAACGCTCCAGCGTCCCCGTGATGACATACACCTTGCCCGCCAAGCGGGTATCGGCAACCTGAACCGGCTTGTGACGAACGCCTAGTGCCAGCAGGCGCTCAACCGTGGCGCGGGTTTTCGCACCGGGGGCGAAGGCTTCCAACAGGAAGCGGGTGGTAGTACTGCCAATGTCGGTGATGGCCATCAGTTCTGCCTCGGTCGCATCCATGACGCGTTCAATGGAGCAGAAGGTTTTGGCCAGGTTCTTCGAGGTGTTCTCGCCCACTTCGCGAATACCCAAGGCCAAAATCAAGCGGTTGAGCTCCGGTTCTTTGGCTTTGGCAATCGCATTCAGCAAATTGCGTGTGCTCTGCTCAGCCATTCCCGGAAGGCTCAGAATGGTGACTGCATCCAGCGCATAAATATCCGCCAGATCACTGACCAGTGAGCGTTCGCATAGCGCGGCAATGGTGGAATCGCCCAGACCATCAATGTCCAGCACACTGCGGGACACGGCATTGGCCAGTTTCTCCTGAAGCTGGGCCGGGCAGTCCTGGGTATTCGGGCAACGCAGGTAGCTCTTGTCCTTGATCAGCGCGGTGGCGCAGCAAGGGCAATGGGTCGGCGGTACAATCGGTTTGGCACCAGGTTGGCGGCGAGCCTCAATGGCCATGACCAGTTGAGGAATCACATCGCCGGCTCGGCGAATAATGACCTCATCGCCCTCATGAAGATTCAGGCGGGCCACTTCATCCCAGTTATGCACGGTGGTGTTGGAGACAGTAACGCCACCGACCTTGACTGGCTGCAAACGAGCGACAGGGGTCACAGCGCCTGTGCGGCCCACCTGCACGTCCACCATCAGCAGGGGCGTGTTAACCTCTTGAGCAGGGAACTTCCAGGCAATTGCCCAGCGGGGTGTCCGTGAGACAAAGCCCATTTCCCGCTGGATCGACAGGTCATTGACCTTGAACACGATACCGTCGATGTCATAGTCAAGACTGTCGCGCACCTTCAGCTGGTTTTCCCAAGCCTGCTTGCAGGCTTCAAAGCCCTTAATCACGCGCAGCTCTCGGGTCACCGGAATACCCCAACTGCGCAGCAGATCCATGCATGCCAGGTGCGTCGAGGGGACTTCGCCGACAAACCCTTCGTGGTGGGCCAGGACGTAGGCACAAAACGCCAGGGGTCGCTGGGCACTGACTTTAGAGTCCAACTGGCGCACACTGCCTGCGGCAGCGTTTCGTGGGTTGGCAAAGGTTTTCAGACCCTTTTCAGCCAGTTGCTGGTTCATGGCTTCAAAGCCAGATCGCGTCATATAGACTTCGCCGCGCACTTCCAGCACTGCCGGGTAGTTGCCGTGTAACGTCAGCGGGACATTGCGTACGGTGCGTACCGTATGCGTAACATCTTCGCCCTTGGCACCATCACCCCGCGTGGCCGCACGAACCAAGCGACCGTTCACATAGCGCAAACTCAACGCAAGACCGTCGTATTTTGGCTCATGGGTCATTTCGATATTGTCATGCCCCATATCCTCGACAATCTTGGCGAGGAAGGCGTGGAAGTCCTCGTCCTCAAAGGCGTTCTCCAGGCTGAGCATGGGAATATCGTGCTTGACCTCCTGAAGCTCACTGGCCACGAATCCACCCACTTTTTGCGTGGGCGAGCTGCTGTCGCGAAGCTCAGGATGAGCGGCCTCCAGTCGTACGAGCTCACGGAAGGCGCTGTCGTATTCGGCGTCGGTAATCTTCGGCGCATCTTCCACATGGTAGTGATGAGCATGCTGGCTGAGGAATTGGCGCAGGGCAGTCACTTTGTCCGAAACGGTCACATCAGTCATGGAAATCTCCTTTGAATTCAGTCAATATAACGCAATCATTTATGCCTGTGAAGTTAAGATGATCCACGAAGCCAAGCTTGCCAACACACTCCCTGATACCTTCAGACTCAATGCCTGGAAAATGGGCCCATTCGCCAGCCAGGGCCCCTACTATCTTCTTGGCAAGCCACACAGTGAAACCGACTTGCCCATGCCCTGTCAGCATTGTGGTGGTCAGCTTTCATTGCTGGGCGCCTTCCCCTGGGATGAATGGATGGGGATGCGCGTCTGGCAATGTCTGGATTGCCTTCGTGCATCATTTGGCAATCACCATATCGAGTGGATTGATATAGTCAAACTTCAAAACGAAACGCCTGAGCATGCCCATCATTTTCTCGATGCGCAGCCCATCTGTTCGTTGCCGGGGCATCAACACACCCACCAAAACCCATGGCTAAGAGACTGGTATCAAGATGGCGGCCAATTGCCAGAAAAGCAACCAGAGCCCATGGCCATCCAGGTGCGCGGCTGGTCGGCCTCCTATTTTTCAGCATTGGATCTGCGCACCAAGCGTAAGCCAAGATCCTCATCACTGTTGCTGCAATTGGATGGTGAATATATTGACAGCCGCTTTGCGGGACTGATGAAGTATTACTATTGCCCATTCTCGCAAAAGACCCTTTTAGATCATGAGCCTAAACCCTAAGCCCTTATTGGTACTGGATCTGGATAACACCCTGATCTACTGCGACGAAAAACCTTACCGTGAGGCACAGATCACCACGGCGCATGGTCATTTGTCGGTTCGCGATCATTTGGAAGATTTCCTGCGCGCGGTGAGCGCGCATTACGATCTGATGGTCTGGAGCAATGGTGGCCTGCAATATGTCAAAGACACATTGAACATCGTCTGGCCGGATGACGTACCGCTCAAGGCGATCATTCCCAATAGCGTCAGTCAGCACAAGGTGCAAAACGGCTACGGCATTCCGTTCTACAAGAACATGAAGAAACTGCTCAAACTCTATCCCGAGTATGAGCTCAATCGAATTGTTGGTGTGGATGATCTTGCCGAGACATACAAGAACAATTACGGCAACCTGATTGTCATCAGTGAGTTCATTGGCCAAGCGGATGATGAATTGCTCAAGCTCAAGGACTACCTGATAGCCCTAAGCGTGCTGCCGAATTTTCGGGAAGTGGAAAAACGCTACTGGCGATCTGGGCAGCCCCCGCGCGCCAAGCATGGCTCATCCCTAAGCCCGTCAGCACCCGCGCATTAACCACGAGCGTACACCTTAGGCCTTTTCGCCATGCGTCAGGCCGACATCTTCAATGATCTCCTGGAAATCAATCTGAAGCGGCTCATCGTTCATCAGTGAATCAAGGAACTGTTGCGCGGCCAACCAGTTGTATTGCGGGTACTCCTGAATGCCTTTACGGATGTACTGCGAATAGGCCTGAGTCCGTTCACGGTAGATCCTCTGAGCCGCCTTGCCGACACCCTCATTGCTGATGAAATGGATAGCTTCAGCGACGTCTGCCAGCTTGCTGATAATCGCCAGATAGGTGTCGTCCGTTTTTGTCGCCAAATCCGCATAAGGCTTGCAAAGCTTGCGCTCCAAACGATCCAGGGGCGATTCCTGTCCCTTAAAAAAGGCTTCCAGATAGCGCTTGAGCGGCGTACTGATATCGCCCGTGACGGCCTCGGCCATATCATGCCAGAGACTCTTGCGCACCAGCAGGAGCTGATTTTCCGCCGACATTTCAGGATCAATGAGTGACGCCAGGTACTCGGTGTACATGGTTACCAGAAATGAGTGCTCGGCAACGCTGGGGTAGCGCAGGCAGCGCACGGAATGCCAACGGGTGACATTCGCCGAATGGGCCACGTTGGCGATGGGGTACTGCCATTTGCTGTCGCTCTTATTGCTGCTCATGCACAATCTCCTGTGTGTCTTTGAGTATAACGCGCTGATCCGGTGTTCTCAGAACATAGGCCCAAAGAAGGCGACCTTCTTGTTTGACCTGAATACTTACGTACTGGCCAGGTTCGAGATGGCCCTGTAGACGACAATCCTGCAATTTAAGGCCTTCAGATACGCTGGCCGACCAGCTTACGGTGTAGTCATTGCATCGGCGCAGCGGTACATCGATGCGATAACCGAGGCCTTGCGGTTTTGCATAAGGGGAAACCAGGCGTACAAGTGGTTTACCCGTTCGCGTGGTGTGAAAGAGCCAGGCGTCCTTGCTGTCGCGCCAGAAATAGGCGTAGGCAACGCCCGCAGGCAAGGGCCCCATATGCTGAATAATCGAGGCGTGTCCCTTGTGCAAGAAGCGTATCCGGCCTTGTGGGTAGTCTTGATCAAAAGGCTCAGACAATGCCTTAAGCACGCGCGTGTCTTGCCCATAGCCTTTGCCATCCAGCCAGCCGTCAGCGTGTCCCTTAAAGCCCATGAAACCCATCTCGCCGGCATTCTTCAGCAGCAAGAGATTGCCCTTCCACAGTGGCATTTCATTGGGATAACGGGCATCCAGCGGATAGTCGATGCTGTTCAATGTCACCCAGTTCACCCTTGAGTGAGACAGAACCGAGTAATAATCGCCGTTCATTCTTAGGGGGTCATTCGCGACGAGGAGCGTGTTGATGCCCAATGCGCCCGCCTGCTCAGAGAGTGCTTGGGCAGTCATAAAGGGTTTGCGGTACGCATGGGCGTAAAAGCCGTAAGTTCGGGTTTCCCGCCATTCACGCTCCAGTCTTGGAAGGCTGGTCGAGCACCAGCCCGCAGCCGTAATCAAGAGCAAGACCACTAGCAAACGCCCACGCAAGGTCAACAAGATAGCCACCCAGGCCAGGGTCAGCTCGTGTGTCCAGCGCAACTCCTCATGAAACAACCAGCCTGCCAGTAGCGCAGGAAGTAACAAACAAATCGGTTCACGAGTGGAAGCTGAGCGCCAGTAAGCAAACACCACTGCCCCCGCGCATATCAAGGTGATCAGCAATGCGTATGGCCCCTGCCAGAAGTGAGGCAGCAAGCTGACACCATTGATCATGGTGTTTAACAACCCCTCCTCGTACATGCCAATCGAAAAGACAGCCACACTGGATGACAGCAGCGTGCTGGGGTGCATGAGAACAAACAGCACCGCGCTGCCCAATATCGCCGTGATAACGCTTAGGCCCTGTACCCATCCTGACCACTGTCGTCGCCACAGGTATTGATTGAGGAACAGCAGCAGGAGCACGCCTGGATAGAACCAGGCACTTTCCTTAAGCACCACACCGAGGATGCACAACGTGGCGGCCCATCCGAAGCGACCCGCACGCCAGCTTTGATACATCAACACAAAAATCAGGCTGCATAGCAGCACTTGATAAAACGAATGATCGAGCAAAAATTCCAGGCTGTTGCTGGGGTTAACAACCAGCACCAGCACCAGGGCCAGACATGAAAGAAACCAATGACGATTATGCGTAAGGATAAAGTAGGCCATTACTCCGGCAAAGGCGGCTGCAATGAAGGCATTAAACGCCAGATACATCCACCATTGCTCACCGGCAACCTGATACAGCGCCCAGGTCATGAGGTGAGTCAGGGGGCGAATCTCATAGTCCACGACGGGCTGCTCGCCAGGGTGCACATTGAACCACTCAAAGTAGCCGGTGTGCAGCCAGAAATCAGCATTGAAACGCGCGGACTCCAGGATCAGGCTGATATCCTCCTGACCGGGATAATACTGGTGCCAAACCTCCTGCATGCCCAACGCCAACCCCAAAAACACCAGGGCGGCGGTGGTCAGGCTCAGCAGTAAGCGTTCAAATCCTGAATAGGGCGCGATAGGGCTCACGGGTATTCCTTTCGTAAAAAATTCTGACCAGCGATAGTTGCGCAACGAGCCACAGCACTCCTGCTGCCATCCCCCATTGCGGCAGAAACAGAATGACGCCCAGGGATATGCCTAGCTGCCCCAGCCACAAGGGCCAGCGTGATTCACCCAGCAGGTAACTTCGCTGTTTCCAGACCACCATTGGGAAAATCACCAGTGCCAGGCTCAACAACAAATGGACGTGTTGCACGGTAAATGCTGATGCCTGTTCAAACACCGGAACAGTTCTGGCCAGATAACAGCCCAGCACCAGCACCGCTGTCGTCATGCCATAGCCCAGCATAGGCTTGGCCAGCAGGTTGTAGAGAAGATTGATCCCGGCATACAGCAACAACCCTGTCCAGGCATAACCGTCTGGCCACAGCAGGCAGGAACCCACTCCTAGCAGCGGCAAGCCGATCAATGCTTGCATGGGCGAGATAAGGCCACTGGCCAACGGGCGATTATTCCGATCAGGCGTTTGTGAGTCCGCCTCACGATCCATCCAGTCGTTGAACACATACACGGCACTGGAGGCGAGGCAGAAAGCTGCAAAGAGCCTGAAGCCTTCGGCTAATAAAAAATCAGGAACCAGCAATGCAGGAACCAGGCACAAGGCGTTTTTGTACCACTGATGGGGCCGAATCAGCACCAACCAGGGAAACATGAGTCAGTCCCTGGCCAACGGAATCAGGGCGCTGGCGGTTCGCAGGCTCCATTGCGCCTGCGGGGTGCGCACTAACTCATAAACCTGGTTGAGTGACAGTGCCGGGCAATCATGACGGCCCAGAATCCACTGGCGCTCATTGATCTGACGCAAGCACGAGATATCACTCACGGTAATCAGACGTCCCTTGCGCGAAAACTCCGCTGTGACCACCACCGGCTTCTGGCCAGACGTCTGACGCAGGGACAGTGTCAATGTGGCAGGGGATGCCGAGTGATTCAATTCGACGCGAAAGTTACCCCATTCACCCTTCCAGACCCCGTTAAGACTGCCGATAGGCTGCGACGCTTTTTTCAAATCATTCTGACTCAGTGAAATACCCTCCAGCATGCCCTCGACGGCAAGCGCGGGCTGAATGCACAGGGTGAGGAGCCAGAACAAAAGGGCGAGCGAAACCTTATGATGAACGGCACGGGTAAACATGATGGAGATCCTTTATTGAACCCACATTATACCCCAAGCACCTTTATTGTCAATTTACGTCATTCATTGAATAAAGGCCCCGTGCTCCGCTACACTCAAAGAAAAAGGGAGCCCCCCTATGACCAATGGCTCAACCGCCTTACGTGTCGCCTTGCTGATTGATGCCGATAACGCTTCCAGTCAAACACTCAGCGCCATGCTCAGCATCATCGCCCATTATGGCGATCCCATCATCAAGCGCGCTTACGGCAATTGGGATGGCCCAGAATTGACGCAGTGGAAACCCCTGCTTCCACAGCATGGCATTCAGGCCATGCATCAATTCGATTACGTCAAAGGCAAGAATGCCACTGACATGAGCATGACCATTGATGCAATGGATTTGCTGTACCAGGCCCCCATTGACGTTTTCGCCCTAGCCTCTTCAGACAGCGATTTCACACCATTGGCGTTCCGCCTGCGCGCCGCAGGAAAGCGGGTCGTGGGAATGGGTAAGGCAGAAGCCTCCGTTTGTTTTCGTCAGGCCTGTCATGACTTTCATGACCTCCAGACGCAGATCGTTCAACCCCAAACCTTCGCGCCCATTAAAGCAGCACCCCTGAAGGGGAACTCTGACGCCAATCCCAACCTGATCCGCACCCTGCACCAACTCATCGCCAAATTGGCCGATACGCAAGGTCGAACAGAGCTCGGTGCGCTGGGAAAAGCCTTGCGCAGCTATGGCTATACCCCACAAGACTTTGGCCATTCCACTCTGCTGAAGGCATTATCACAACTAGACGGTTTGCTGCTGATGAGCAACGGAAGTCAAGTACAAGTCGCCATCCAATCAGGTCTTCACGCATGACCCAAAAAGCCAACAGCGACACACTGAACAGAATGCCCACCATGACCGAATTCCTGGCCATGAATGAGGGTCAGGTCATTGAATTTTGTTGCCGCAAAGAAGGGAGCTGGTCGCAAGTTCCCAAAGAATTGATCAGTGAGGCGGTGATCAGCGCCGTGATCATGGCGCATCCGCGCGGCATCAGCATTGTTCGATCTGTGAATTCCCCCTTGCGCCAACAACATGTTGAAAATGCCCTGCTGCACTGGAAGTCAAAAGCCTTTCAGGTCATCAAGAGCAACGATTACCCACAGAACGAAGCGTTCATTTGCGACTTGATCGAAGAAGATCCCGCGCTGTATCGTCACCTGCCACGCGCTTACAAAACCCAGCGCATGGCCGACGTTGCCATTGCCGCCGATATCAAGATGTTTGAGGAAACACCGAGCACGCTGATCAGCGAGCATCATCTGCTGCTCGCGGCTGAACAAGATCAGCTGCTGCTCTCCAGTAGCAGCAAAAGCGTGGAAGTTGAGCTATCCGAGTCGACCTGTGAGCGGCTGATTGAACGCACACCCAACTTTGCTATTCGGCTGTGCCGTCAGTTAACCCCAGAGCAGATATTCACCCTGGCCAACACCACCCCCTTATTCTGGAACCATCCACGCCTGGATCATGCCAATACCGCTTTAAAAAACCTATCCAAACCTACTCACACAGTTTGAATGGTATTTAAAACCTCAAAGTGCCCTTAGAAGGGTACATCTTCAAGGCCGTCACTCCCGCAGTGAGGGTGACTCGCGTGACGGGATCTCGCCGTCAACGTGCGGATAGGGCTCAGTGACTGGGCCAGGCCTTTGCGTGTTGTCACGCATTGCTTAGCCGAAATCACAGGCGCAGGGGCTGTTTTATGAGCCCCCGACCGCACATGCGCTGCATGCGCCGCTGACAGGTTTTTCTTCACGCTCGCCCAGAATGACCATACATGCTTTGCCCGATTCCTTGCAGGTAGGGCAAAGGTGACATGGCCACCCCCGCGCGTGGGCGAAATACCCGCACGCGTGGACAGGCGCTCAGAAAAACCCAATCCACGTCGGGCAATGGCCGTGGCCGCACCCTGATGGACAGAAATCCCTCGAACACTGGCGTGGTTCACCGCGCCGATGACCGAGGTGTAGGCCGGGTTGACGTCAATGACTTCAACCCCTGCCCTAAAACAGGCACTGCGCAAGGCAGAACCGACCTGTGTGTAAAAGAAACCCGAGAGCAGACGTGCCGCCTTGGGATTCAGGTTACTGAGGTCGGATTTCTTAGTTCTGAAATCCAGCTTCTCCAGCACCAGCGGTTTACCAGCGGTAGCGCATCGCACCGCCACCTGTTTGGCCAGATCACCTATTGTTGCCTTGGCTTGATCGGTCGATAGCCCATAGGTTGAGCAGGGCAAGCGCTGGGTATCAATCACATTGCCAAAGCGATCCAGCTCAGCCAGGGCTAG
>JACCDZ010306994.1_pt1 | contig 24025 bp, 27 predicted proteins | sample 7449551 | NCBI WGS metagenome assembly JACCDZ01 (sample SAMN15323452, study PRJNA562643) | freshwater metagenome | isolation source: river surface water | place: USA:Blue River Watershed | collected 2017-08-18 | reverse complement strand
TGCAATTCCACCGGCGTTTTTAAATTCTGTAAGTAACCTTGTAAGGCAGCTTTTAAGTTGTTGTCTAACATAGTTATTCTCCTGCATCGGGTTGTTCGTTGCGCCACATTGGCTGCGTAATCGTTGATATGGCTATCATAGGCGACACGTTAAATCTTATAAAACGAATAAAACAAATCTAGTTCATCAATTAATTCGATAAGATTTAAGGTGGCTGTTGCGCACCGCAGCTCCAGCTAACCAAGGCCCATCTGACCTATCCATCTCACCTAGCCGCATCCAGCAACGGTGTTACCTGCAAAAAACCATCCTTCTCAAAACTCTAAGTCGCTGCGACTGTGCCCTCTGGCTTTGCGTCACCACAGCCGCTGAATTGCCGGTGCTGGCTATGTCCCATCAGTGCTTCAGCCTGTACTGCTGAAAACACTGCTGAAAAAAAAGCCGGCGATGCCGGCTTTCTTCTGGTGCTTGACCGACTCTGCGAGCCCGTCAATGCAAGGTGGCGATTAGATCTTACCAACCAAGTCCAGTGATGGCGCCAGAGTCTTTTCACCTGGAGTCCATTTCGCTGGGCACACTTCGCCGTCGTGGTTTGCAACGTATTGTGCCGCTTGTACTTTACGGAACAATTCAGCGGCGCTGCGGCCGATGCCTAAGTCGTGAATTTCCGCAACTTTGATCACGCCTTCTGGGTTGATCACGAACGTACCACGCAGCGCCAGACCTTCTTCTTCGATCATCACATCGAAGTTACGGCTGATAGTGCCTGTTGGGTCAGCCACCATTGGGTAGTTAATTTTCTTGATAGTTTCAGACGCGTCATGCCACGCTTTGTGAGTGAAGTGCGTGTCAGTCGACACTGAGTACACTTCTACACCGATTTCTTGGAATTTCGGGTAGAAGTCAGCCAGGTCACCTAATTCAGTTGGGCACACGAAGGTGAAGTCTGCTGGGTAGAAACATACCACTGACCATTTACCTTGCAGGTCAGCATCCGTCACAGTGACGAATTTACCTTGGTGGAATGCTTGGGCTTTAAAAGGTTTTACTTTGCTGTTGATGATAGACATAGGTCGAGCTCCTTAATGGACTTATCATGTGATTGGTTTGAACCACAACCCTGGGTTGTCGTTCAGGTATATGAACATCTTAAAAGGCGTTTACGATTATTCATAACGAATAAAACAAATGAGTACAATCTATTTTTCTGATTAAGATAGCTGACTTGCTCACCGTCTCTGCAAGAGGCAACTTGCCTTTACAATGGAAATGTCTCATTTGTCCTTAAGGCGGTTGCCGCCTGCGGTCAACCAACCTACCTTTATTGCATATACGTGTGCTGATGTGGAGTGGATGATGTCTATTTTCACTCAAGACCAATTAAAGCAAACGGACTTGGCGCTGGTACTTATTGAAAAAAAACCGCAACTACAACAGATGCTTAAGCAAATCGTGCTTCGACTTGGCATTAAAAAATCCTATAGCTTTAACAGCGTCGATGAATTTTTGCATGCGCCTGAGCGACCTAAATTTGATGTGTTGTTGTTGGATTTACCTGATGCGGAAACTTTATCCGGCGGCGACTGGGTAGATCAATTAGTGTTTAGCAGAGTCCTGACCCCGAAACAACAACTGATCTTATTTTGTCAGGCCAGCACCCATAACGTTTTACCCTTGGAATACCCGTATCACAACGTGGCCTGTTTGAGTCACCCCTTTACCCATGCGCAAATTGAAAGCACCCTCAAAGAATTTTTATTCGCTCAAGCTGTGCTACGCCCTATTCAATGTCTAAGTCACGATGGTCGATTTTCTGATGCGCTCAAGCTGGTGCAATTTCAACTCAGCAAGCCTCATCCAACATTGATGCTAAACACCCTCAAACGTTTGCAGATCCAATTGTTAAGTGACACTCATCAACTGTCGGCACACAGCCCGAGCTTAAAACCATGGCTGGCGCAACACGATCCGTGGGCGTTGTGGGCACAGTTTAAGTGCCTGTATGACAGTGAAACTCCCGCCAGTTGTATTGAGCTCTTACTGAAAGCCGGGACGCCTTTTAATAAATTCGCCGAGCGACGCGATAGCTATTTAATCTATCTGCATTTATTAACCGGAAACACCAACACCGCCTATCAGATCGCCAGTCATATCCCTGCGTCGCAACTCACGCCGCGGTTAATGCGTTTGGTCCACATGGCCTTTGTGTTAAGCGGCCATGCCGAGGATGCCATGGCACTGCTTGAACGCAAACGACGGATCAATAGCCGTGGAAAACCTTGGGTCATTTGCAATTTGATGCAAGCCCGGGCCTTATTATTTCGGATCCACAGGCTCAATTTTGCCCACCAAGCCCCCGACCAATGCCTGCAGACAACCTTGCAGCAACTACTGGAAAGTACACAAGCCGATGCTGCCGCCCAAGATCATCAGGATGAATTACTGCTAGTTGAAGCCGATCTCGCCCGCATGGCAGGTGATTTAGACCACGCCGCGTATTTAATCCGAGCATTGGTTACCGACAAACAGCATGCGATGATGGTGCCGGTGTGGTGTCATGCCGCCATTTTAGCCGCGGCATTAGGTCAGACCGCTTATTGCTTGCAATCCATTTGGTTAGCACATCGTAGCGCTTATCATGCCGCAGATGGCTGTCAGCGTATTTACGGTTTGTGCTTGCTGCAACAAACCTTGCAGTTGATCCCCGAGCAGCAGCGAGAACTCGCCCCATTGCTGGAACTGGCCGAGCAACAAGGCGATTTATGGGCGGCGGCGGAATTAGCGTACTTGTCGTTGTCATCCAGCTCGCAATGGGCTGAACTGACCCGGCTACTGAAACCATTGGGTTTTAGTCGTGTTCACGGCATCGACATCCGTTAGAACAACACCTGTTCTTTAAATGCGCCGATGGCACGTGTTGGATGTTTTAATTGGATCTCAAGCACCCAAATGCCCGGCACGGCCTCACCTGGCAGCTCACCGAGGCTGCCACTTGCGTATAACTTATGCGGGTAATCGCCAACACGATGGCCTTTGATCTGGTGGTGAAATTGATAACCGAGTTGTGCCGCGCAGTGCTGCGCATACTGATAAAGTTCAGTACCGGAGCAGCCCCCTCGCCAATGCGCTTCGACCTGTGCAAATACTTGATCTACCGCCTGCACGATGGCCTTTGCATCAACATCATGCCCCACCGCATAGGTCGCCCCGACATCGGCTTCATGCCCATGCCACACCGGTCCGATGTCGATAAAAAACACATCGTTCTCGCCAAGTCGTACCGTCGGATCTGACGGCTCTGAATAAATTTTGCAGGTATTTGCGCCAAATCGCACAATCGCTGGGTGCCAATGGGTGTCAACGCCTGCCTGCGCTAAACGCTGGCAAAGCAAGGTTTGCGCGTCGGTTTCTAACATGCCGGGGGTAAATTCAGCGGCGATAATTGCAAGTTGCGCCAGCGCCCATTGCTGGGCGTCACGCATCGTTTGAACATTAAAATGTGGGCCAACCAACTGTTGCATGGTACGTCCTTCCAGCAGCTTTCTTCGATGAGTGTTTCCCCATGCTAGAGGATTTGCCCCACAGCAACAAGCCGCAGCAACGATGCACAAAGCCTCGGATGGTGTGGATAGCTCCGAATTTGCCCATGCACCTCGCCGGTTATTGCATCGAATGCAAGCCGATGGTATTGCCTTCGGTATCCAAGGCGAGACTGACAAACCCATAGGGGCCAATGCTCATTTTGGGGCGTAGCACTTGACCACCGGCGGCCACCACGCGGCTCTCTTCGTTGGCACAATCTTCACAGGCAAAATAAACGATGGTGCTGTTATTACCGGCTTTGACGCCCGGAACATGGATCAATGACCCACCCGCACCAACCACCTTTTCATCCATGTCAAACGCCAACATTTGAATGCCATCCACTGGCAAGGGCTGCAAAGTGACTTGCAACACCTGCTGATAAAAGGCTTGCGCACGTGGCATGTCATCGACATAAATTTCGAACCAACAGACTGGATTTGCTCGCATTCGTGAAACTCCTTGGTGTGTTCTTCGCATCGTAGTAGCGACCTAGTACAGGCTAAGGGCTACCGGCTTAGAATTCCAGCGCTAAATGTCTTGTCGATGGATCGGCACTTTCTTATACTCAAACCATTCACAGCTCACACAGGGTCAGATTGCTGATGCCTTCCAAGCTTGCCGGGTTCATGGCGGTATTCACATTTGGCTGTATGCAAAGTGCACCGCTACTGGCCAACACCGTCAAAGTGTATAAGTACCAAGATGCTCACGGCAATGTGGCATTTTCAGACCGCCCGCCACTGACCACCGACTATAAAGAATTGTTTTATGACTGCTTTGCCTGCGGTAAGAAAAACCGTATCGATTTTTTTACCGTACCGCTGATCACGGACAAATTCACCGACGAAATTAACGCGGCACGGGACAAGAGCGGTCTATCGTCAGGCTTGATCCGCGCCATGATCCACGCCGAATCAGGATTTGATGCCAAAGCAACCTCGCGCCGAGGCGCCATCGGCTTAACACAATTAATGCCGGAAACGGCAAAAGAACTGGGCGTCAACCCGTTTAACGAAGCAGAAAATATCCTCGGTGGTAGCTTGTATATGGCAAGCTTACTGAAACGTTACGATGGGGATTTGCAAAAAGCCGCTGCCGCTTACAATGCGGGCGCCTCTGTGGTGGACCAATACCAAGGCCCGCCGCCCTTTGCCGAAACAACCGCCTATTTGAAACGACTCACAGCGCTCTACCAGCGCTACGAAAAAATGGGTGAAGTGACGCCATAGCACAGGCAAAATTGATACCCGCTCACTGATTTTTTATGCGCCAACATGTTGTTTATTAAAACTATATCCGTGCAAAATCGCAGCAACTGGCACAGAAGTCAGCCTTTTTTACGACGCCATTTAAACCTTTGGCCACCTGAATTCGACTGAGTCCATGATGGTTTTTGTCGTAAGCGGATGCCAGCATGGTCTGGGCTATCCGCTTTGACATCGATGACAACGAACAACCAAATGCAGTGGATCAACGTTGGTGTGGCACTGACTCGTTGGCAGATTAAACAACTCACTCTCTAGGACTTCCCCATGAAACGACTTATTCCTACGCTGTGTTCGCTCACCTTCCTTTCTGCCTGTGTTGTGCATGTCGGCGACCCGGCAACGGCCGGTGAACTGACAAAACAGCAACAACAACTGACTCTTGATACGCGTCAACTGAACACGTTCTTGTTAGACACCGGTGCCGGCGACATCACCATCATCGGCGAAGCCAACCGCCAGCAAATCACCGTGGATGCGACCTTGCATTACAAAGAACCGAGCGATATTCGCCTAGTGTTAAAACAACGCAATAACCAAGCCTACTTACTGGCCGAAACGGTTAGTAACAAGGTCGGCCTTGGCTGGCAGCAGATGTCCTATGTCGACCTGGTGGTGTATGTGCCAGCCAGCATGGCGATCGAACTGCAAGATGGATCGGGCGATGCCTTGCTGCGAGGCTTAACCAATGCCATCACCATCCATGATGGTTCTGGTGATCTTAATGTGACGGGCGGCGCGAATGTCATCGTCAACGATGGTTCTGGTGAAATCGCCATCAGTCAGTTAACTGGCAACTTAATCTTGGATGATGGCTCGGGTGATGTCACCATCAGCAATGTCCAAGGCGCCGTCAGCATTAAAGATGGTTCAGGTGAATTAGCGTTGTCGAACGTGGGTGACGTCCGGATTGACGATGGGTCGGGCGATATTTCTGTCACGGATGCCGCCAGTTTAAACATCCCATCAAGCGGCTCAGGTGACATTGCCTATCGCGGTATTCGTGGCAACATTATGACCGACGAAAAAAATGACGAATTACGTGAATAACCGATAAGTCTTGCTGTTGCTCTGCATCGCGATGGCTGTTTGTTCACCGCGCAGCCGACCGTCGTGTCGGCTGTGATGTCTTGGCAAGAGCCTATCCATCAAAGCCTTGCCGCTTGCATTGCAACACGCAATGCACATCCATGCCCTCCCCTCAACGACCACCGTTTATCCGCCGACACAGCCGATCTTCCTTGGCTACTGCCGAAAAACACAGTTTTTGACCGCTTCGACGCTCGCTCAGACATGCTGTCGCCAACAACCAAAGGAGCTTGTCTATGAACTTTATCCACCATGTTGGCCTTGTCCTGATCGAACCCAGCCGTGTCTTTTTGCAACTCAAACAAACACCATCAGGGCGCTGGCCCATGGTGTTGCTGCAGGTGATGGTTACCGCGGCTGTGCTGTGGTTCTTTTATCAAGGTATGTCGGCGAGTCACCTTGTGGAGCAACAACTGTTACTAAGCAGCGATTTATCTCCCGCCGAGCGCGAGCAATCGCGGGCAGTGTTGGGCGAACTCGCCCCACACATGGCGCTGATCGCCGCCGTGATGGGGGGCGTGACCGTGCTGGTAATTAGTTCCCTGTTAGCCATCTATTACCTCCTCGCCAGTCGCCTCGAACCCAGCGTGCAGTACGGGGACTGGTTTATGTTCACACTGTGGAGCCAAACGCCACAATTGCTCAATTTACTGGGGCTCGTGGTGCTGGTATTGCTGTCGCCAACGTCGGACCTGCCGTTATCACTCGCCAATTATGCCTCGCTCAATCAGCTATTAGCGCTGACGGTACCGGGCGATCGGTTTTATAACCTTCTGGAAAACATGAACTTGTTCTACATCTGGCAAGGAGTGCTCGCCACGTTGGGTTTAAAGCAGTGGTTGCAATTAGACACTACCAAAGCGGCTGCTCTAGCAGCTCTGCCTTATGCTGTGGTGTTTGGGATCTGGGCATTGACGATTTAAGGGGCGCAGGATGCACACCATAACAAAAATCATCGCCGTGGTGGGCGCTGTGGCAGGCTTGTTAGCCGTAAGCTACGTGCAGCGCCAACAGCAACGGCTGGAGGTCGACACAGTCCAGGTCAGTCGTGGCACCTTGATTGACAGCACGCTGGCCAGCGGTCATTTGGAATATCAACGCCAAATCAAATTGACTTCCGAGTTAATGGGCCGCGTAGTTCGCGTGCCGGTGATGGAAGGGCAGCGGGTGAACGCTGGTGACGTGTTGTTGGAGCTTGATGCCACGGCTTACCAGTTGGATCTCGATAAAGCCCGTGCCCAACACACACAAGCACAGTTCCAGATCCAACAGCAGCAGGCTCGCTTGCACCGTCTAACGCAGCAGAAAAGAAGAAGCCAGCAGCTGGTTGCACAGCAAATGCTGGGGCAAGACGCCTTGGATGCGTTGGAGGCGGAGTGGCAACAAGCATCTTTGCAATTGCAGCAAGCCAGCGCAGCCTTGCAACAAGCCAACGCAGCGGTGGCACAAAGCCAGCAATGGCTGAGCAAAACCAAATTTGTCGCCCCGATTGCCGGCGTGGTGATTTCAGTCGATGTAGAGCCTGGAGAAACCGTGATCCCCGGAACGACCAATTTGCCGGGCTCGGATTTATTGACGCTGGCCGATACCAGCGCGCTGTTTGCTGAGTTACGGGTGGATGAAGCGGATATCGGCCAAATCCGTATCGGCCAGCCTGCGGCCGTTTATGCCGCCGCTTCGCCAAACACCGCCCATGCCGGTGAAGTGATCAGTATCTCAAGTGCCGCCCGTCAACAAGGCCCATCCCAAGCGCTGACCTTCGCCGTACGAGTAAAACTGAGTCAGCCCGATGCCCTGCTTTACCCCGGTATGAGCTGTCGCGCCGAGTTAAAGAATCAAGTCCGTGAACAGCGTTTGTTGGTGCCAATTTCCGCCGTGCAACAGCAGCATGTTTGGCGCGTGAACGATCAAAGGGTCGAAAAAGTTGCTGTCAGCACAGGCATTAGCAATGACACTCAGATCGAAATCATCAGCGGTTTAGAGCAAGGCGATCAGATTGTGCAAGGCCCAGGACGCGTGTTCACCTTGTTAAGCCCGCAAAGCAACATCGTGGTAAAACCGGAGGTACAGCATGCAGCCCGTTGAACCTTTGCTCGATAAGCCCGTGATCGACATGCGAAACATCGAGAAACACTACCTGCTCGGCGATGGGTATTATCAAGCACTGACCACCATTAATCTAAAGATCCATCAAAACGACTATGTGGCCATCACCGGCCCAAGCGGCTCAGGGAAATCGACCTTGCTGAACATTCTTGGTTGTTTGGATAAGCCCGATAGCGGTGACTATTGGCTATCCGGCAGCTCGGTGCAATCGTTGGATGCCTATGGCTTGGCACAGGTACGCAATCAACATATTGGCTTTATTTTCCAAAGCTTTCATCTCCTACCGCGGTTAACCGTGCTGCAAAACGTGCTGCAGCCGCTGCTGTATCGAGTGATGCCGCACCAGGAGCGGCTTGAACGCGCCATGCATTTGCTACAGCGTGTCGGGTTAGAGCACAAAGCACAGCATTTACCCAATCAATTATCCGGCGGTCAACGGCAACGGGTCGCCATCGCCAGAGCCCTTGTCACCGAGCCAGCACTGCTGCTAGGCGATGAACCGACCGGTAACTTAGATAGCAAAACCACAGCGCAAGTGATGGCGCTGTTTGATGAGTTGCATGACCAAGGGCAAACCATTGTGCTGGTTACCCATGAGCAGGAGATCGCCGAGCATTGCCAGCGCGTGATCCGCTTGGTCGATGGCCAGATCCACAGTGACCTGCGCCAGTCACGCACTCGACTGCAGACCGCGGAGGCTTTATGCAACTAGCACACTGGCACAACTTAGTCTGGCAATCGATGCAAAGTGCCTGGCTATCTATTCGTGGTCATGGCTTTCGCAGTGTACTGACGGTGCTTGGCATCATCATTGGCGTGGCGGCGGTGATCGCGGTGATTGCGATGATGAATGGGTTATCCAGCGGCATTCGCGCGCAACTGGATGACTTAGGCAGCGACATGACGACGATTCGCGCCATCACGTCCGCCGAGCAACAAATGCTCGGCCAACAGAACAAATTAAGCGAAGCCGATGTCGAGTTGTTACGCGCCAAAGTGCCTGCCATCGCCGAGCTAACGGTGTCAATGCCGGCCTACAGTTTTGGTTTAACGGCGGTCTATGGCCGAAAAAGCAGTCAAACCCAGCTGATCGGCGCAGATAGCGCCTATCAACGCGTGATCCGTATGTACCCAGCACAGGGCCGATTTATCAACAAAAACGACGATGAAAAACGCCGTAAAGTGGTCGTCATTGGCCCGTCGTTGATTAAAAAGCTCGATTTACCCGCCCAGCCTATCGGTGAATTTATCCTGCTGTCGGGTGATTGGTTTCGGAGCATCGGCGTGGGGGAGACACGCGGCAGTTTGTTTGGCATTGACCAAGACAATTATCTGATCACACCTTTTAGCACTGTCAAAGCGATGAATGGCCCTGAAGCACTGCAGGTTGAAATTGCCTATGAACTCAAGGCTAATGCTGACGAAACTGCGGTGCAGCAACAGATCCGCCAGCTGCTGCGTCAGCGCGCCAAGCTTGCACCCGATGCGGCGGAACATATCGAATTTATCACGGCCGAAAAAACCCGCGAACAATTTGGTAAAGTGTTGAATTCCGTCACCACAGTCGCGGCGGCCGTGGTCGGTGTCAGCTTGCTGGTCGGTGGTATTGGCGTGATGAACATCATGTGGGTGTCGGTGACGGAACGGACCCGCGAGATTGGCATCGTCAAAGCGTTAGGCGCAAGCCCCGCTTTTATCCTGTGGCAATTTCTGTTTGAAGCCGTGGCGTTAAGTTTAATGGGTGGCCTGATTGGGTTAGTGCTTGGCGTTGCTATCGCTTGGCTGGTATCGTCGTTGTTTTCGTTTGGTGATATCGAGTTGTTACCTTGGTCAGCCGGCGTATTAGCGCTTGGGTTTACCTCGTTGATTGGTATTGTCTTTGGATTGGCGCCGGCATTAAAGGCGGCACGGTTAGAACCGGTAGATGCGTTACGTTATGAATAAATTAATCTCATGGTTAACCCCGTATTGGCACATTAGCTGGCAGCCCAGCAAAGCCTATCTGTGGGCCAATGTCATTTTGTGGCTCGGCTTATGGGTCTTGATGACCATCGCGATGCAAAGCATGGTCGACCAACCGATGCACCGCGGATTTGGGCCTTATGTTCGCATCGTCATCGATGCCGTTATCACCTTTTTACCCCTGCATTTTTTATTGCGGCCCTACTTAAAACTTTATGCCATTCCACGCGCCAAAATTGGCCTGGAACTTATCCCGTTGACGCTGATTTTTTTGGTGCTGTCGTACCTGTTGATGTGGTTTTCGGTCACCCTAGCGCGGTTAGATATCTTTGGTAACATCGATATGTCGCAGATGCAGGTGTACAAAAACACCGAGCAAGGCAAAGGCTTGCAGTTTGTGATTAAAGATCAGCAACTGCTGTTGGCTGCGGCCATCAACAATGTGGTGATGGCTTTCGGCTGGGCCGGTGGGTATTGGCTGTATCATGCGTTGGCCGCTAAAAAAGCCATGCAAAAACAAGTGCATCAGGCTCAGTTGCAACAACTCACTAACCAGCTCAATCCACACTTTTTATTTAATGCTCTCAATAGCATTCGCGCCTTGATCTTTGAGGATCAACACAAAGCAGCCGAAACGGTCACTCGGCTCTCGGAGTTATTTCGCACGCATCTACAGGCGCACCTCAAACCGCTGTCCTCGGTGCAGGATGAATGGCAACTGGCGAGTCAGTACCTTGCCATCGAACAAATACGCTTTGAACAGCGGCTGCGTCTGCAAGTGGATATCGCGCCGGATTGCTTTGAACAGCAACTGCCGACGTTGACATTGTTAACAGTGCTGGAAAATGCCATTAAACATGGCGTCAGCCCCAACAGTAAAGGTGGCGATATTACACTGACCATTGCCCGTTCATCGTCTCAGCGTTGGTCCATCCGCGTGGTGAATTCGGTTGGCGCCGCCAGTCGTGAACAAGGCACCCGCACCGGTCTTGTCAATATTCAACGTCGTCTCGAACTGCAACACCCACAGCAGTCCTTGAGTTATCAATGCGACGGCGACACCTTTAGTCTGCAAATGGAGCTTGTGTATGATCCGAACCCTCATCGTGGATGATGAACGGCTGGCCAGAGCCGAATTAAAACGCCTGCTTAGCGCCTTTCCCGATGTCGACATCGTCGGCGAAGCCAGTGACGTCGAGCAAGCACGCACGGCGATTTCGCAGCTATCGCCAGACTTAGTGTTTTTAGATATTGAAATGCCCGAATGCTCTGGCTTGGACTTTGCGGCAGAACTGCCAGCCAACTTGCAGTTTGTGTTTTGCACCGCCTATAACAGTTATGCGTTAGATGCGTTCTCCCTCAATGCCTTGGATTATTTGGTGAAACCGGTCGATCCAAGCCGTCTCGAAAAAACCCTGCAACGCGCCCAACAAGCCCAGCAACGCAACGACATCGTTGCACCTGTCAGTTATCTGCCGGACTCCCATGGCATTTTGTTAAAGTTTGGCGATAGCAGTCGGATCGTGCGTTTGGGCGAGATTTGGCGGTTTGAATCAGTGGGCAATCACACGGCCGTGTATTGCAGTTATGGTAAAAGTTACGTGTTAAGTTCCTTGTCGAAAATCGAACTGCGGCTTGATCCAAGTTTCTTTTTTAAAGCCAGCCGTGCTGACATCATTCGGTTGGATGCGTTGGAACGACTCGAGCCTGGCGTTGCGGCGGGCAGTTTAGTGGCGGTTCTTAAAAACGGCCAGCAGGTCGAAGTCAGTCGCCGCCAAGCGTTGCAGCTCAAACAAGCCTTTGCCGGGTTTTAAGCCGGCAACGTAGCCCTTTGCCAAAACCCGCATGTTAAACACCCGCGGGCTTTACACCACCTGTCTGCTGTGGAGAGATTAAGCAAATAGCGCAGCAAATTTTTCCTGCAACTGTGGTTTTAAGGCAAAGGTAATGAGTTTGCCGGCTTGCTCTAAAAAGGCGATTTGGCTGTCATTCCATGGCATCACTTCACCGACATGCTCACAACAAAACACCCCCACCAGCTGGCCGTTGTAGCGGATGCCCACATCAAGCAGTGAATAAATATCATTTGGAATAAAATACAAGTCGTTAAAACACGAGGTGGCCGGATGATGCTGAGCATCGGCTGCATTTATGCCACCATCTCGGCGCATCGCATCAAAATAAGGGCCAAAGTCATCCTCATGCAAAGCAACCCCTTGCACATGCTGGTTGGTGTTGGAATCGTACAGATCCACGGCAATTATTTCATCCAGCAACGCGTTAGAGTACAACCACAAACTGGCCCTGCTGCAGCGTAGCTGCTTAGTGATGACTTCAGTCAATTGATGATAAAACGCGCTATCGGCAACCTCGCCGTCTTTGTACGCTTTAATTAATAACAATAATGCCGTTTGGTCTAACATCAAAAACGCCTCGCTGAGTTGCTGTATCTCTTACAGGTATAGCGGTCTGTTGGCGTTTTGCCAGCGAAACGCAGCGGCTTGCGACCAGAGCCGACCAAACCGCCCTATTCCGCTTGGCATCGACAAAAAAAAGCCTGTCGTAACCGACAGGCGTTTTTGTCATTGCTTCGGCTGATTAACCGTTCATTGCTGTTGACGGTACCATTCGCCCAAAATCAAACTGGCGGCGACGCTCACATTCAACGATTCAACCTTGCCGGTGCCAGGAATTTGCAAGGCAATTTGTGCCGAGTCTGCCACTTGTTTCGACACGCCATGCATCTCTTCACCAAACACAATCACCACTTTGGCCGGTAATTGGCTTTTATACAGTGACACACCGCGATGGCTCGATGTGGTGATCAAGGTATAGCCGGCCGCTTTGCATGCCGCTAGCGCCTCCGTTAAACGTTCGCAGCGCAGGCTTTCCACATATTCCAAGCCGCCTTCGGCCGTTCGCGCAGCGGCGCCGGATTGCAACAACTCAGGGTCCGTCATCACGATGCCACTGGCACCAAAATGTGCGCAGGTGCGAGCAATAGCACCTAAATTATGCGGGTTGCCAACGCCGTCCAGTGCCAATAAACAATCGCGCGATTTGCGCTTATGCAGCTGCAGATAGGTGTCTAACCAGAGCGGTTGTTTTTTCTTGACCACCAACACAATGCCGCCGTGGTGATTGCTACCGGAGATTTTTTCCAGTTCAGCGTTATCGACAATATGGTAAGCCCGCTTGTTTTTCGCCATAAACTTCATCACGTCAGCAAAACGCGGCGCGACATCAGCCAGCAGATACATTTTGATAATACTGTCGGCACGTTCTGCAAAACACACCCGACAGGCATTTTCGCCCAGCACTTTGGCTTCGGTGTGTTCTTGGGCTTTGAGCTGTTCCGCCGACAAGCGTGGTTTGGCCTGACTTGGTGCTTGCTCTTGCTCACGATATTCTTTAGGAAGACGCTCGGCCCATGGTTTTTGCAGTAAGCGAGGATCCGGCGTGGGCGTGCGGTCTGCTGTGTGACTGCGCTTGGGCGCTTTCATGCCTTGCCACGGTGAGCTGTCGCCCTTTGGCGTCGCCGCGCCTTCGGCACGCGGATGCGCACGCTCGCCGCGCGTCGCGGCACCTTGCGGCCGACGATTGGCTGCACGGGATGGTTTGTTTGGTTTTTGCTCTGACACAACAGCTCCTTGGCCGGGCATTGGGCCAGGCATTTTCAAATAATCGGCCATTTTAGCAAAAGCGCCGCCACAATCGAAGTTTGCAATTGCGTTTTTCCGCGCAGACGGTAAGCTTGCGCTTTTTTTCGCCGCCCTCGCCTGCTTAACGAATGCGAGATGTTCGGCGCAGGTTTTAGGAGTCCTTATGCTCAGTTATCGCCACAGTTTTCACGCCGGTAATTTCGCCGATGTGCTCAAACACTTAGTTGAAGTCGCCATTCTTGAGTATTTGAAGAAAAAGCCAAAACCATTTTGTTACCACGACTCCCACGCCGCGGTCGGTTTATACCGATTGGACAGCGAAACCGCACAAAAAACTGGGGAATACGAGTCGGGGATCGCCAAGTTATTAGGCCATGAACCGGTATCGCCTATCCTGCGCTGTTACCTTGACTTGATCTCTGGTTTAAACCCCGATGGCGTGTTGACCTACTATCCAGGCTCACCGGTGATTGCCCGCGAATTACTGCGCGCAGACGACAGCATTCAAGCGACAGAATTACACCCTGCAGACTTTCCATTGTTACAACAGCAGTTTGCCGGCCGTCGACATACCCGTATTGAAAAAATGGATGCTTATGCCGGGTTTCGCGCCATGTTGCCGCCGCTGCACAAACGCGGTTTAGTGCTGATAGATCCCCCCTATGAGCTGAAAACTGAATACCAAGATTTGCTCAAAGGCGTGCAGCAAGCGTACCAACGTTTTCCACAAGCGACCTACGCGATTTGGTACCCAGTGATTGAACGGGCCAGTATCGAAGCGGTGATCCAAGCCTTTGTCGACACAGGCATTCGCAATCAACTGCGTATTGAATTGTCAGTGGCCCCAGATAGCGAAGGGTTTGGCATGACCGGCAGTGGCATGCTGGTGATCAACCCACCCTATACCTTGGCCGACGAGATGCGCCAGCTGCTAAGCGAAATTTGCCCACTGCTATCGAGCCAGGGCTTTTATCAGGTCACCGAGTTGGTCGCGGAATAACTGGCATTGGTGCGGCCTTCGCGGTCAGCGTCCCTGATAGATAGACAAAACGGCGCCAAAGCGCCGTTTTTGATGGTGTTGATGATGGTGTTAATGATAATAGCTAGGCCACTGGCAGTGACACTATCACGGCTTCAGTGGGCGTTTGCGCCGATACGGCAAACGCAGCCGTGGTGACTTTGGCAACAACACCTTGTGCTAGGTCGACCTGCTGCCCACCCACAAGCAACTGCACTGGGCCTTGATCGGCATACACCAACCATAGTCGCACCTGATCACGCTTGAGCCATAACGGCTGGGGCTGCAATTGCAAGGGTAAAAACTCGACGTCGCGAAGCCCTGCCGTGGCATCCTCGGCCAAACGCACAATCAAATTCACATCACGTACGGCGCCAGCCACCAATTCGCCATGGGTACTGGCATGGCCAGCAAACACCGCGACATAACGTGGCGATGCCAACGTCATTTGGTGTGCATCCACGTGCAGCGTTAAGCCCGAGCCTTGACGGATCGATAAATAACGCTGATACCCGGTAAAATCCGAAAATGCACCGCTGGCATTGACATCGGCCGAGCTAAAGCGCCAGTGGAAATCCCGCGCCACCAAACTGCTGCCTTGTGGTGATATAGCTAATTCCCGCGTGGTGCCACCCGCCCATGTTGTGACGGTTTGCTGCTCGGTGGTGATGAATTCAATCATGCGAGGAATTTCCTTTTGCTGCTATGCGAGGAATGCTTAGGCTTGACCGCGCCACTGGGCATGGCACAAGGTGTCGTGTTTTTCACTGGATAATAAAATCCGCGCCAGCACCACATCACCTTGCGCCAAGGTTAAACCAATCTGTGCTTCGATATGTAACTCAGGTTCGAGATCTTGCTGGATTAAATCAGCCCATTCGTCTGTCGGTAGCGCTAAATCAACCCAAGCGTCTTGTTCACAGTGCTGTTGATACAAAGCATAATCCGCGGCGGATAAATTTTCTTCGGCTAATTCTTCAAAAATACTGAACGCATGGTTGCATAACTCATCTTCAGTCCAAAGTTCTAATGCATCTGACATAAAGCCCCCTTGATAAACGACCGGCAGTATACCTTAGCGCGCGGGCATCGTCTTTGTAAGTTTCCGTCGCCATTGCCGGTTGTAGTTTGCGATGAGGACCACACCGACAATTGACGGTAACAACCAGGTGACCAGTTGTGCTTGCGGCGATACATCGATCAGTGTGCGCCCACCTAGGGCAAAAAATGCGGTAAAAATAGCAATACCACAGCCCATCATATTGCCAATGTGTTGAGCGATCCGCTGCAGCGGCGTCACCGACACGCTCAGCATGTAACGCGCCGCGCCCCCTGCGGTGACTATCGCCACCATGGCAAAGATCTGTCCCAATAAAAAATGCTGAGTTGAGCTTTGATACAGGGTAACCAAGGCCCAGCTTTGTGTCAGGCCAAACAACAGCCAATGGCTAGGAGTCGAAAGCCCGCGCCGATCGGTCCCCGTCTGTAACACCCGCACGCCATGGCGCACATTAAACAGGGCTAACAATGACAACAACAATAAAAATTGCCAGAACAGCTGCACCTGCCGCAGATAATCAGCGCTGGATACACCAACCGGTTGTGCAGCGCCTTTCATTGCCAATGGATCCAGCAGTACCAACACCGCCATGCCAATGCCACTGAGCGTCAATGCATGCATCACCACATAAAACCAAGCCCCCACCCGGCGATGCAGCGGGCTGCCTTTGGCAACCGCCATCACCGCACAAAACAGCAACAACGACATGCTCCCCGCAACGATGTGCAGTACCAATAGCAGCTGATGAATCAACATAACGTGCTCCTTACGCGACTCGCGTTTCAGTTCGACTCCCACAGAATGCCAGTTCCGCTTCCGCGTTCTCAGTGCCCAAAGTCACAAACTGCAGCATGACTTTTGGCCTATTGCGATCAGTGACTGAAGCTTTATGCTATGGCAATCAATTTGATAAACGATATCTCGTGATATAGTCCTGTCTTATCTCCACCATCGAGTTCCTTATGATGCATGCGCCTGAACAGCGTTGGTTTTACAAAGAAAATATTGCAGCCATCGTCAGCTGGGCCGCCTTTGCTTATATCCAGCAAGCGGCGGTGATCCATCATCTTGGCTTGACCAGTTGGCAAAGCCTACTCAGTGCAGGCTCTTTGCTGCTGTTTCTTGGTTTGTTTTTTTACAACCAGCGCCAAAAGCAGCAGCAAGCCCCATGGCTGGGGCTGACTGCCATGTGGCTGTGCATGAGCATCAGTGCTTGGTTGGTACCCGACGGTTTTGCGCCAGGCCTTGGCGTGTTGTGGGTCTGTCTATTGCCGTGGTTTGTCCCTAGCCGCGTCTTGTACTGGATGTTGGTACCGTCGTTACTGCCAGTTCTCGTGGTGATGGCGCTAGATGGCCTGACCCAATCGGATGTATTAATGGTGCTGGTCTGTGGCACGTTTCAGTATTTTGCCATGTTTGCAATGAGCAAAGCGCGGGAAGAAAACATCGCTCGGGAGGAGCTCAGTCGGACCCACCAACAACTGATCCAAGCGCAATCAATACTCGCCAAGCAGGCCGCAGATAGCGAGCGCCTGCGGATCGCCCGTGATTTGCACGACAGTCTTGGCCATCACTTAACCGGTTTGGTGATCCAATTGCAGGTTGTAACACATCAAGCCGATGACAACTTGAAACCGGTTTTACACAGCTGTCAGCAGCAAGCAAAGCAACTGCTGCAAGATATTCGGTATACCGTGTCCCATTTGCGTCAGCCGACCCAGCCCCACTTGGCACTGCAGCTTCGAGCTTTGCAACCCACGTTGCCAGATTTGACGATGGAGCTGGCCATTCCGGCGGATATTCCAACCGATCCACTTTGTCACGCCGTGTTGTTTCGGGTCTGCCAAGAAGCGTTAACCAATAGCCGCCGTCATGCGAAAGCCAGTGCCTGTTGCATTGAGGTCTGGCAGCACCAGCAACAACTGATGCTGCGTTATCGGGATAACGGTCGATTAGCCACTTGGCCGCTCATCGAGGGCAATGGCTTACAAGGCATGCGCGAGCGCGTCGAGCAGGCCGGTGGCCAGCTGTTATTCAGTCAACAGCAACAGCATCTGCAAATTGATGTAAGTCTGCCATTGTCGCAGCCGCCAATATCAGAGACATCGGTATCGGAGACATCAGTATGACCATTCGGCTTATCGTCATCGATGACCAAACCTTGGTCCGCCAAGGCATTGTGAGCTTGTTGCAGCTGGTGGCCGATTTTCAGGTCGTGGCCCAAGCAGGCGATGGCTCCACCCTGCTGCCCCTTGTTGACCAGCATCAACCTGATATTATCCTGTTGGATTTGCAGATGCCCATCCAAGATGGGCTGACCACGCTGCAACAGCTTCGACAGGCGCAATGCAAGGTGCCAGTGCTGGTGTTAACAACCTTTGATGATCATGAGCGCGTGCTCAAGGCCATGTTGCTGGGCGCTCGGGGCTATTTACTCAAAGACGTTGGCCTTGAGCAGCTCGATACGGCGATCCGCACCTTGGTCGCAGGGGGAAACTTATGGCAACCGGCCATCACCGAGCGCATTCTGAGTCAATCTTCAGTCGCCTCGCAACCGGCGATGCCAGAGCCTCTTAGCGAAAAAGAGTTGGAGGTGCTGCGCTTGATGGCGTCGGGCTTTAGCAATCGTGAGATCGCTCACGCCGTGTTTAAATCCGAAGGCACGGTGAAAAATCAGGTCTCTGCAATTTTAGCCAAATTGGATGTCCGGGACCGCACCAAAGCAGTGCTCAAAGCCATCGACTTAGGATTACTGAATTAACCCCTTATCATGTTTACCACGGAGTGCACTATGGCCTTATCTCTTGGGCAAATCAGCGTGTTCGTCGCCGACTACGACGAAGCGATTACTTATTACTGCCAGCGACTAGGGTTTGTGTTGGTCAGCGATCAACAATTCGCCACCAAGCGCTGGGTGGTGATCGCGCCTACAACCACATGCGGTGCTCAATTCTTGTTAGTCCAACCGACCACATCAGCACAGCAGCAACTGATTGGCGCACAAGGTGGCGGCAAAGTGTGGCTGTTTTTAAACACCGACGATTTTGAAACAGATTATCAACGGTTGTTAGCAAATGGCGTCAAATTTCTCGAGCAACCACGGCATGAAAGCTACGGCAGCGTTGTCGTATTCGAGGATTTGTATGGCAATAAGTGGGATTTGATTCAGCGCAAACAACCTTGATGTTTTACTAACATACGCAGGGGCATAACTGGCAGTGTCATCAAAGCGCAACTACACTTTGGCAGATTATACGCCGTTAGGGTCTGCCTCAAGGAGTGAAGTTATGTCCTACCCCAGTATGCTTTTAAAACTCAGTCATGTTTTTTATCATCAACCCGAGCAAGTATTTGATCTGTGGGTGGATGAGCAGCACGCAGCCAGTTGGTTATTCGGGGGACCTGATCAATTCACGGATGTGATCCGGATCGACGCGCGTGTCGGTGGGCGTTTTTTCGCCAGCGGCCGCACTGGCAGCAAAGCCATCGTTCATCAAGGACAGTTTCATGTACTGCAGCGGCCACAGCAAATTTTGTTTAGCGTTAGCCCTTTTCCAGACCAAATGACTCCAGATTTAATCCAAATTCGTTTTGAACGAAACCCGTTTGGCTGTGAACTGCAACTGACGCATCAGCTGTCGAGTCGCTTTAGTGATGAACGCCCGCGCCTCATTGAAAATTGGACGCAATTGTTTGCTCGCATGGCGCTGGAATTGAATGATTCGATCACCTTGTCATCGCGCACGATGCCAGCCCCCGTCTTGGCAACAGCCCGTTAACGTAGAACGTTTTGCCGCCTGACTCGACAAGCCGCTATAATGCGGCTTTTTTGCCTATGAGCCTGCCCATGCTGTGGATTTGTCCGCTGTGCCAACACCCATTAACGTCTAATGCCAACGGCGTTAGTTGCCCCTCGCGTCATCAATTCGACAGAGCCAAAGAGGGCTATGTCAATCTGTTACCGGTGCACCATAAAAACTCAAAAAATCCTGGTGATAATCCTGCGATGATCGCTGCTCGCCGGCATTTTCTAACGGCCGGACATTATCAACCTTTGGCCAACGCCATCGAACAGCTGTTACCCCGTGAGGGCGTCCATACGCTGTTAGATATCGGTTGCGGCGAAGGCTATTACAGCCAGTTTATCAGCCAACATCGGCCGAGTTGTCTGATCTATGGCATTGATATTTCAAAAGCTGCTGTGAAAGCGGCCGCAAAAAGTGCACCAAGCCAGCACTTTGCGGTGGCAAGTGCCTACCAACTGCCGCTTGCCGATGCCTCGATGGATGCCATGTTGCGCGTCTATGCGCCCTCAGATGACCAACAAATGCATCGCGTGCTAAAACCAGGTGGGTATCTCTTAACTGTCACCCCTGCCCCTGAGCATTTATTGCAATTCAAACAACGAGTCTATGCTGAGGTTCGGCTGCATGACGAGCAAATCGCCACGGTTCAAGGAATGCACCATCACACGCGGCAACGCTTGTCATGGCGCTGGCAAGCCGACGATGCACAAAGCCTATTGGCGCTGCTGGAGATGATCCCGCTGGCCTATAAGTTCGACCAAGCCAAACGGGATGCTCTTGCCACAGAACTGCCCGCGATCCAATTGGATTTTTATCTGGATTTATATCAACGGCAGCACCCAGCGGCGCTTTAAAACACGCTGGGTGGGGTCTTTTTGGCGGGAGGCTTTTTAGCCGGAGTTTTCTTTTTCACCGGCGGCTTTTTCGTTTTTTGACCTTTCAGGGTCGTACTGCGTTTTTTGTTGCTAGCTTTGGCACTGCGTTTGGGTGCTGTTTTTACCGCTTTTTTCTGACTGGTCTTTTTCTTTAGCAGCGGTTTTTTGCTGGTTTTTGTCGAACTCTGAGCTGTTTTCTTGCTGGCGACGACAGCCGTCGCTGCTGCGGCGCCGCCCGCAACAGCCAATGAGCTTGCCGTCGAGGATTGTTTGAACGCCGTCGGTTTGACTGCACTTTGCGCACTCCCTTGTGGCGAGACATCAAGCATCGTGGCCCAAAACTCACTAGCAAGCTCGGCCACAATATTACTTTGCGCATTCACCAACACCACAATGCCCATGTCTTTGTCCAAGGAATACGACAAGTCGGTGCGATAGCCTTTCACCAAGCCTCCATGGTGATACAGCGTGTGCTTGCCAAAGCGATAAATGCGTAACCCTAACCCGTAATAGGCATCCGACACATAAGGGCCAAAGGTTCGGCCCATCAAGTTGTCGGCGGTTTGCACACGCGGCGTATGCATATCGTTGATGACCGGTACCGACAACACTTGCGGCCTATGACCTAACCGAGCGATCAGCCATTGCCCCATATCACGCGCACTGGCATTGACGCCTGCAGCCGGATTTACCCGATAATAGGTTGGCACCACTTTCGCCTCAACCCAGCCTTTTTTAGAGCCAACATGTGGCATGGCACGGTTCTTATTGGCTAAAAAGCCGCTATAACCGACCGAGGCCGTGTGCATCTGCAAAGGACGGAAAATCCGTTGTTCCAGCAACTGCTCGTAACTGGAGCCGGTGGTTTTTTGCATCACCCGGGCGATCAAGCTAAAAAAGACGTTTTGATAGCCATAACACTTGCCAGGCGCACAGCGCGGATTGATTTGACCAAAGCGCGGTAAAATCTGCTCTGGCGTCATGTTGTTTTCGATTAAGTCGTCAAAAGCGTTTGCCGATAGGCCTGAATTTTGCCCCAGCATGTGCTCGACTTTGACTTGCTTGGTGAGGTTTGGACTACGAAATGAAAAATCAGGTACATAACGCGTTGCAGCATCATTCCAATTGAATTTGCCTTCATGCTCAAGCTGCGTGGCAAGGCCGGCGGCAAAGGTTTTAGACACCGACGCCAATCGGAAGATGGTGTTTTCATCAACCTTGGCTTTACTGCCCACTTCGCGTACGCCGTGCGTACCAATTTTGACGATTTGGTCGCCTTTTACGACGACGTAAATACCACCTGGAATTTTGCTTTTGGCCATGCGAGCATGGAATTGCTGATCAAATTCCTCCAAGTACTGCTGCAGTGGAGGCGCTGCGAAGACCGGCGCCGCAAAAAGCATCAAGGCGGCAAGCCAACGGAAATTGTTCATTCTGGTACCCTGCCCCGGACATGGCAGAAGGCGCTGCAAAGGCCAGCAAAAGGCATCGAGCAGATTAACGCTCGAGCTTCAGCATCTCCGGGATCACTGTTGTTATAAAATGCTGTCGTTGCGCATCCGTCACTTGCACCGGCAACCATTCGCCATATGCATACGGACGCAACACTGGACCGGCCAAATACACTTCCGCGCTGTACCATTGGCCATCACTTTCGACTCGAACCGTTTTTCGTAAATAATGCCCTGAATCTATTTCTTCAAATACATCGAGCTTGGCAAGATCCTCTGCCGTGACATCACACAGCAACATGCCTTCGGTGATCGCCCCTTGTTCTTCCACTAAAATGGGGACTGCCGCTGCAAGTGGGCTCGAGGATAAACCATATCGCCGGTGGTCTCGCAGCAACGCCGGTTGCGTTTGGAACTGTTTGCCAGTAATGGCTGACGTAATATCCGCGAAGGTTAATAGCCCGTAGACAAACACATGACGAGACTCAGACATTCGGTGATTCCTCCGTCAACGCTTGGACAACCAAACACAGCCGCAAATCGAATTCCAACTGATGATACTGGGGTTCCATATGCTGACACAATTGATAAAACGCTTTGGTATGATCTTTTTCCCGAAAATGCGCAAGCTCATGCACAACGACCATTCGTAACAACGGTTCTGGTAATTTTTTTAACAGATTCGAAATACGAATTTCATTTTTGCTTTTCAGCTTACTGCCATGCACTCGACTGATTTGCCGGTGCTGGCCAATCGCATTGTCCAGTATTTGAATTTTGGCATCGTAACTGACTTTGGCAAGCGGCGGTGCATTTTTCATAAAGTGTTGGCGCAAGCGTTGGGTATACGCATACAACTGGGCGTCACTTTGAATATCATGCTGCCAGCATGGATAACGCTGTGACAGGCTTGCTTGCAGACGTCCTTGCTCAATCAAATGGCGAACCTGATCGACAAGATGAACTGGATAATGCTGAATAAAACGCAGCGCATGCATGAATAGACTCACAAAAAAGGCCGCAGCATAGCGGCCTAGCTTTGAAACAACAAGCGATGGCAAAACATTAGGGGGCTGGGCAGCGGGTTGCGACCGGCTGCAATTGCAACGCGAGGATTTGCCCTTGCTGGCCTTGAGACACTTCAAACCAATTAACGTCCCGAGTTGGTGCCAATCCTTGGTCTCGCAACCAAGTTTGCCATAACTCCTGACTGATCCACATTTGTTGCGCCATACAGTCGGTTAACACCACGTTGTCGCCGTCAACCTTGGCCTGCATCAAACGCTGCTGCGTGGCACTTGCCAACATATCCTTGCGAAGCGCTTGGTAGTGCTGCTCGAACGTCAAGCGACGATGTGCCGCTTTAGCGACAGTGTCAGACGGCGCCGCCGAAGATTCGGATAAAAGTTGGTGGATCTCAATAGTTCGACCATTTTGTTCCGCCATCACCACCTGATAGGTCAGCGCCGGCACACTGGCAATTTGCCACCAGACCAAGGCAACAAAACCACAGCTTACCAGCGACACCATTTCACGCCAGCGTCGCTGCCACAACGACGGCGATGCGGGTTGTGCCAGTTGCCGTTGCAGCTGGCGGCGCAAGGAGGCGGGCATTCCTGGCTGTTGCTGCTGCCAATGGTGCAACAGGCTATCGAGTTGTTCATCCGTTGGCTTGGTCATGCCAATCTCCTAGTTGCTGTTTCAGTGCATCACGGGCGTAGCGCAAGCGTGATTTCGCAGTTTCCTCGCCGACGCGACAGATCCGGGCGATGTCGGACACACTAAAGCCTTCGAGTTGCAGCAACAGTGCTTCTCGTTGCAGCACGGGTAATGCCTGAATGGCCATGCTGACAGCGTCGTCGAGCTTGCGAGCAATCAGTTGCTGCTCGATAGCGGGTTGGTCCGAACATAACGTATCTGCATCGTCTAACCAATCGTGCCGATTCATTTTTCGAAATTCATCGACCAACAAATGTCGAGCGATGCTAAACAGCCAGGTTTTAAACTGGCTGTGCCCAGCGAACTGTTCCCCGAGCTCCATGACTCTCAGCCACGCTTGTTGACTGATATCGGCCGCTAAGGCTGGCTCAGAACTTCTTAGTAAATACCGATACAACGCATCACCATACCGGTCAAACAGCACCGA
>JACCDZ010756061.1_pt1 | contig 24039 bp, 19 predicted proteins | sample 7449551 | NCBI WGS metagenome assembly JACCDZ01 (sample SAMN15323452, study PRJNA562643) | freshwater metagenome | isolation source: river surface water | place: USA:Blue River Watershed | collected 2017-08-18 | reverse complement strand
CGCCTTGGGTAAAAGCTGTTTCACAGACTTCGCTCTGGCGCCTTCGGCACGTCGCTTGCTGATCAACAGCGCAAGGCTACCCGGGTCTACTCGCCCTCGCGTTCCGCTATCCATGGCTCGCAGCGATGGTATCAACAGCATGGCATTGTCATTGGCTAATTCACATGAAGAGATGCAAAGAAATATCAAGCGTGCGACCCGCGAGCTACGACACACGCTGCAAACGGTTGAGCGCCAAAACGTACAGCTTGATGTTGCGCGCAAAGAAGCCGTAGAAGCAAGCGAGATTAAAAGTAAGTTTTTGGCAAATATGAGTCATGAAATACGTACTCCCATGAATGGCATCCTCGGCTTTTTAGACTTGCTTGCAAAAAGTGAACTAAACAGTTTGCAAAAAGAATATCTTGAAACTATCGCTTTATCCTCTAAAAACTTATTAAGTATTATCAATGACATACTGGATTTTTCCAAGATTGAGTCAGGTAGTTTACTCTTAGAAAATAATGTGTTCAACCTGCACGAAGAAATCTATAACTGTATTATGCTGTTTAAGCCAAAGATTATTGAGCAACAGATTGATTTTGGGCTTAAGCTTGACCCTGATTTACCTCAAATGGTAGTCGGAGATGCACTGCGATTTTGTCAAATACTCACAAATCTGGTTGGTAACGCGCTTAAGTTTACCGAAAAAGGTGGTGTTAAAGTTGAGGTTTCCTTAAAGGAGATAACCGTTGAAAAAGTTGAGCTTATCGTTTTGGTTACCGATACAGGAATCGGTCTGTCAAAAACACAGATTGAGAAGTTGTTTAACGCTTTTACACAAGCCGATCTATCGACAAGCAGAAAATATGGTGGCACGGGCTTGGGTTTAACAATTAGTAAAACACTCATCGAAAAAATGGGGGGGCAAATTTCCGTGGTTAGCGAGCCTAATCAAGGTGCTCGTTTTAGTTTTAGTGTGATCTTTAACAAGGAGCCTGATACGCAGACCTTAGCATACCCCAGAATCAGCGCGCCACAGTTGATTATTTATGATAAAACACACTATGCAGGTGAAATGCTTATTTCTGACCTTAAAACCTGTGGGGTGAGATGTTTGATCTGTGTCACAGAGACAAGTCTTATCGATATGGTGGTAGAAAATCCTGATATTGACATTGTCATGGTATTTAATGAGCTGCCAGATAAGCAGAAATTAAAGCAATCTTTAATCATGGACCTTAATTCATTCAGCAATACCAATCTCTTTTTGGTAGCAAATAGTTCATGGAACGAGTTAGTGGAGTATTGCCAACAGTTAGGGATTAAAAACGGTTTGAACTACCCCTATAAGCTTCACAAACTTACGTCATTTCTGTCAAGTTCATTTGAAAATATCTCCTTAGTTGAAGCTTCCATGACTTCATCAAGTGAAAGTATTGCCAATCCACAAGCCATACTGATTGTAGATGACAACCCAATTAATCTTAAACTGCTGCATATCCTGTTAGAACAAAAAGGTCATAAACCTGTAGATGCTTTTAGTGCTAAAGAGGCGCTTTTATTAGCGCACGAGCACAATTTTACAATGATTTTGACGGATGTCCATATGCCTGAAATGGATGGCATAGAGCTTTGTCATGAGCTGCGCAAAAATCCTAAGTATCAGCATATCCCGATTATTGCCGTGACTGCCGATGTGGTTGAGGGGCAAAGTAATGCCCTATTACAGGAGGGATTTGATGCCATACAGATCAAACCCATCAGTGATATGGAGCTATCTGAGTTACTGGCACATTATCTAAACTCTATGAGCGACCAGCGTCCAATCAGCAACATGGAAGCTAGCTATCAAAAGCCAGAGAACACGGAGATGTTAAAGCTCATCGATCTTGAGTTCGGTGCTTCATTAGCAGGTGGGAATATGAAATTTGCTAAAGAAATGCTGAGTGCGTTCATGGATACATTGCACAGGCAATAAAAGATATTATGAAGGCTTATGAACGCAATGAAGGCAAGGCTTTGTGTGAACGTGTGCATAAACTTCATGGTGGCGCAAGCTATTGTGGTGTGCCGTTACTTAAAGATACGCTTTGTTTGCTTGAAAAAGCCTTGCATCACAGTGATTTTGTCATCAATGTTGTTGTACTGGAGAAATATAAGCAGTTTTTAGAGGTTTGTGATAAAACCATGCAAGCATACCAACAGCAATATAATGAAGGAGTGGAGTGAATGCAAATTCAAGAAAATCATAAAAAGCGCTTTAGTGAGCGGGTGTTAAACGTGGAGGGCTCAAAAACCGCTGAAATGGCGGCACGTGCCGTAAGCCTTGTCAAAGCTGGGTATACGGATGTGATTTCTTTAGCAGTGGGGGAGCCCGGGTTTCACTCCCCGTATGAGGTAAAGGAAGCGGCTAAAAAAGCGATTGATGAAAATCGTACACAATACACCCCAGTTGATGGGATTGTTGAGCTTAAAGAGGCTATTATAAAGCGCTATCAACGTGATTATGGCATGTCGTTTTTGGCAAGTGAAGTGTGTGTCACAACAGGTGCAAAACACAGTTTATACAACATTTTTAACTGTGTTTTAAACCCCAACGATGAGGTCATATTTTTTTCCCCTTTCTGGACATCATATCCTGATATGGTAAGACTCGCCAATGGCAAAGCTGTTATTGTTGAAACAACACATCGTGATCATTTTCAGCCACAAGAGAAGGTACTAAGGGCAAAGTTAAGTGCGCAGACCAGGGCGGTTGTGTTAAATGTTCCGCATAATCCAACGGGAGCAACTTACAGTAAACAAACGCTTGAAATGATTGCCCGCGTCCTTCGTGAATATCCTGATATATGGGTCATTAGCGATGATATTTACGATATGCTTTATTGGGGAGATAAGCCATTAACTTTATTGGATGTTGCGCCTGAGTTAAGGTCTCGCTATGCCATTGCAAATGGCGTTTCAAAAAGCTATGCAATGGCGGGTTGGCGCATTGGTTATGTGATTGCGCCTGATGATATGATTGTGATGCTAAAGCGTTATCAGTCACAATCGATGTCTTGTCCTTGTTCAATTTCCCAATATGCAGCAATTGAGGCTTTAAACCTGCCCAGAGCAACACTCACCCCGCAACTAAAGATTTATCAGGAACGAGTGAATTTTTGTTATCAAAAACTCATGCAGATACCAAATATCGATTGCTTATTGCCAGAGACTACTTTTTACCTGTTTCCTCATGTACAGCCAATTATCGAGGCGTTTGGGTTCAAAGATGATATGGCATTTTGTCTGCACCTGTTAGAAACAAAACATCTGGTGCTGATGCCTGGTTCAGTATTTGGCGCACCTGGTTATTTGCGTCTTAGTTGTGCTGATGAGGTTGCTGTGCTTGGCGAGGCAATGAAACGCCTGAGCGATTATGTACAACAGGTATCAGTTGATGCTTCATATTTTTAGCTGTCTATAAAAAAACAGGTGATACCTGAAAAAGCTTTTCAATCGTGTGAACGTGGTCTAAATCGGTAACCATCACAATCACATGATCCCCTGACTCAATCACATAATGATCGTGTGCAATCAGCAGATTATCCTCACGAACCAGTGCCCCAATAGTAATTGATTTGGGCAGGTTAAGTTCACTGATTTTTTTGCCTACAATAGAGGAACTCTCGGCTGTTCCATGTACGACAATTTCAGCAGCTTCGGCTTGCCCTCCATATAGCGAATAAATATTTAACATATCTCCTTTTCGTAAGTAAGTCTGGATAACCCCAATGGTGATTCGTTGTGGCGATATGGCGCGATCAATAGCCTGTGTTTCATCAACAAGTGCGACATAACTTAAACTGTTAACTAATGCAATTGTGCTGTGAGCACCCATTTTTTTTGCCAGCATCGCCGACATGATGTTCGCTTCATCATCATTGGTCACTGCGCAAAAAAGGTCTGTATCATCAATACTTTCGGCATTTAAAAGCTCAGCATCAGAGGCATCGCCTGAAAGTACCGTGGTGTTGTTTAGGGCTTCTGCCGCTAAGTGGCATTTCTCATAGTTGCGTTCAACGACTTTAACCAGGTAATCATTTTCAAGTTTCTTGGCAAGGCTTACACCAATATTGCCTCCTCCTGCAATAAACAACTTGCGACAGGCTGTTTGCTGGGGTTGGAACTCTCTTAAAATAGCAGGAATATTGATACGTTCTGCAATAAAAAATACATCATCATGCTGCTGCAACACCGTATCCGCAGAGATGATTAAATTCTGTTTTTTGCGATAGATGGCAACAATTCGGGCATCAATATCGGGGAGCTCTTGGCGAAACTCACGAATACTCATGCCGTGAAGCGGCGAATCTTTCGCTATTTCGCTGCCTGCAAGTTGTAACCTGCCATTTGCCAAGTCAACAATCTGAAAACTTCCAGGGTGCTCAACCAGGCGTACTAAATGCTGAGTTACCAGCTCAGATGGGTTAATAATAAGATCAATCGGAATATTGTCATTATTAAAAATTTGCGGATAACGTGCGTAGTTTTTGCTTCTAAGGCGTGCAATTTTAGTTGGAATCTTAAATAAACTATAGGCAATCTGACAGGCAACTATATTGACTTCGTCATTATTGGTTACCGCAATAACCATATCTGCATCGTTAGCCCCTGCCTCTTCCAGAATATTAGGGTGAGAAGCTGAGCCGCAAATCGTCTTAACATCAAAGTGGTTTTGAATATGACGCAAACGCTCAGCACGCTCATCAACGATACTAATATCGTGGTCTTTATGCAGATTTTTTGCTAACGAGCTGCCGACTTGTCCTGCGCCTAAAATAATAATTTTCATAAATCTCCCTAAAGTAGTAATCCATAAGGCTTAGGCAAATTTTCCGCCCAAACAAAAGTCACGGTCATTCCCGCGAAGGCGGGAATCCAGCTTTTAAATGACTCCTGCAACCTCGCACAGGGTGACAATGGGCGGGAAGATGGTTGGAGCCATCCATAAGTATCGTGCAGTAGCGACAAAGCTCATACCATAAATACTAATGGCACTGGGTTAAGGTTTTGCTTAGTTGATCACTTCATTGATTTGATGATCACTCGTTAGCTCTGATTTATCATGAATGTATTTGTTTAAAATAGGGCGAGATAACCACATGAGTGCTGCAATAATTAATGTGACAATACCAATTTGGGCAAATACTTCAGTGTAAACATTTAAACTTTCCAAGGTTGTTAGCGTAACACCACTTGGAGGGGATGTCATATTGCCAACAAATGCACCTAGCGGACCTGCCAGCATTGAGGTTAGAAACCATATGCCCATCACAAACCCTGACATGGCGCGCGGGCAAAGCTCAGCGACCATAGCAACACCAAGACCTGAAACCAAAAGCTCTCCAGTAGATTGAAGCGTATAGGTTAACACCATCCACCAGGGTGACGCAAGACCCGTTTCAGCTGCACTAAAGCGTGGAAGATATAGCACCAAAAAGGCAAGACCACATAAAGTCATGCCAAAGCAGAACTTAGTTGCATGTGTGCCTGGAATCTTCTTGTATAAAACAGCCAGAATGGGTGAGGCAATAATAATCACCAAGGAATTTAATACCTGATAAGAGGCGGCAGGAATTGTCCAGCCAAATACATTGTTATCGATGTTGTGCAGAGCAAAGAAGGTTAAGGAAGTAGGCATTTGGTTATATAACACAAAAAATACAATAGCCTCTAGGATCAGTAAAAAGGCAATAAGCATGCGTGTGCGATCCGATCCGTTTAAGCTTAGCGCGGTTTTTAGGAAATATAAAAAACCACCGGCGACAACAATATAAACAATGGTGTAACAAATTATTGTGTGGGGCAATAATTTCCCAAAGACAATAATGGCAACAATGGAGGCAACAATAATGGTGACAAGCCGTCCAAATACCATCGGTTTAGCGCCGACCTCAGTTGAAATGTCAGATAAAACCTTATAAAAAACAAAGTAATTTAATAGACCAAGCATCAGACCAAACGCACTAATCCAAAAGGCAGCAGTCCAACCAAATACCTGTGCTGCAACCGGTGCAATGAGCATGGAAAGAAAAGCGCCGATATTAATTGCCATATAATACATGGTCATCGCACCGTCTAAAGCGGGATCGCCTTTCTCATAAAGCTTAGAGATTAAAGAAGAGGGATTTGCCTTAAATAATGCACTACCAACGATAATACCACCTAAGGCGTAAAAGATGGTTTCTTGAGTGGATAACGCAAGGGCAATGTAGGATATTAGCAGGATGATTGCCCCCAGTACCATCGTTCGTTTTGCCCCAAGATATTTGTCACCCACATAACCGCCAACCCATATAAAACCATATGAAAAAGCTGAAAATGAACCAAACGTGTAAATACTTAACTCCTGGCTAAAGCCTAAATGGCTAACAAAATAGAGTGCCAGAATAGCCTGAGCTGCGTAGTAACCAAAGCGTTCCCATAATTCAATTCCCCAGATAACCCAGAAGGGTTTGGGCAAGCCCCTAGAGGCAATAACCTCACTTGACATCTATAACTCTCCTTTTTTCTAAAAAAATGATTTAATTAAACTCAGAGCCCAGAAAAATTTAAAACCGATTAAGGTAAATAGGTATTTTTCCATCAAATGTTTGATGTATATTGATCTATAAAAGATTTATCCACCCTCGCCTGAGAATAGTATTTATAAATGGTTTTAAGATTAAAATCAATCATAAACGGGTAAGTGTATCAAGTCACCTCATTAAAAAAACTGGTGACACTGACAACTCAACCCGATACGCTGTCATTCCCGCGAAGGCGGGAATCCAGTAGGGGCGAAAAATATTTTGCCCCTACAGCAATTTTAGCTGATCATTCAACTAGAAAAAGCTCAGGCTTTTTACCCTTCCCATCATCCTCCTGACGTTGTGAATGTTTTAGTTGATGGTGGTTATACCGGCCTGATACCTATATTTACATGACTTGAGTTTGGCATTTGAGGTACCATCCTGGGGTTGGTTCATTTTTATTTTGAGGGTGTTAAATATCATGAGAATTGAATTTAAATTTAGTTTGTCATTGCTTCTGGGTAGCGCTTTATGCCAACTGTCTTTTGGTGCAAAAATAGAAAATATTACAACTAAGCCCAATGATTTTGTCAATATTAAGGATGTAATCCCTGGCATTCAGGTGGATATGCGTTATTTTTCTGATAATAATTTTGTGGGTAAAATTATAAAAGGATATCAGGCACCATTGTGTTTACTAACCAAGGAGGCCGCACTAGGCATTAAAAAAGTGCAAGATAAACTTGTCCCTATGGGACTATCTTTAAAAGTATATGATTGCTACAGACCTCAGATGGCTGTAAATAATTTTGCTGACTGGGCAAAAGACATCGATGATAGTAAAATGAAGACTCAATATTATCCAAAAGTGGACAAGAAAAATCTATTTTCACAAGGTTATATAGATTATCATTCTGGTCATAGCAGAGGAAGTACAGTTGATTTAACCATTGTTCCTTTAAATTCAAAAACTCCTAAATACACAGAAACAACTCAGTTGGCTTCCTGTACAGCACCTAAAAAATTACGTGCATCGGATAATAGTCTGGATTTTGGCACAGGCTTTGATTGTTTTAGTCCCGTTTCGCATCCCGACTATCCAGAGCTATCTCCCCAAATAAAAGCAAATAGGCTGTTATTGCAAACACTCATGATGGATGCTGGTTTTAAACCATTAATTACAGAGTGGTGGCATTTTACGTTACTTAATGAGCCTTACCCCGACACTTACTTTAATTTTCCTGTTGAATAAGCATTTGGTCGATTTGTTGTTAGGTCCTTTGGAGTAACTCAGCTACAAAATAAGACATTTGCCACCTTGACGTTTGCTAAAAAGTAAATAAAACTGCGCGCACTACTTTTTAACTCGGAATACTTAAGTTGTTTTGGCTGGTAGATAGTTTATATAGTATTGTGGCAAGCTTGCTTCGCCCTTTGGTTTTGAGCTTTATATTCTTATTGATTGTAATTTTTTTAAAAAAACAATTACGCATTAAGTCATTGATAGTTATTGCACTGCTTATTTTATATTTATCTTCAACAGGCTTTGTTGCATCTTACTTTTTATCTGGTCTTGAAAAATACAAACAGGTAACCAAGGATGTCATCGACTCGCATGGAGCAGTGATTTTGCTAGGTGCTGGCTTAGAAAAAGGATCGTCCATACAGCCTACGTTTTTAGCCTATAGCAGAATATTAGAAGCATATCGTATATATAGTGTTGCAAAGAAAAATGGTATTCACTATAAAATTATTGTTACAGGGGGAGATGTCAGAAAATATGGTATTTCTGAAGCGGAAGTTTATAGCGGGATTTTAGAAGAAATGGGTGTTGATAAGTCAGATCTTCTGCTTGAAAAATCGAGCTTAAATACCTACCAAAATGCGGAATATACAAAAGAAATTATTAAAAATTTACCCTATAACCAGTATTTGCTTGTAACAAGCTCAATACACATGAAACGATCTTTGTTATATTTCGAGCATTTTAAAATCAATGTTACTCCCGCTATTTCAGATAATCCTCAGCCAATTATGTCCTGGGTACCGTCACCTTATAACCTGACATTATTAAGTTTGGCTATTCATGAATACCAGAGTATATTACGCCTTTATACGTATGATTATTTTAATATCAACAATAATAAAGCAAAAGAGAATATATTTTCAAAATAGGGGCAATAACGGCGTGGTCTAAACGTCTGGATTACTGCGATTTAAGGCATAGAGTTGAATAATCAAATCACAAAGCCTTTCAAGGGATTTATTGCGTTGATCCAGGGATAGTCTTTCAAACTCACAGTCATCATCAAAGCCTAAAATAGCATCGATGGTATTTTCAATTTGAGGATTCAAGCGCCAGGCTGCCTCAAAATATTCAAAGCCGCGCTCAAATCCATCCAGCCATAGATCGATCGCAGGAAGAGCTTGTCCTTTGTGCATTTCGTGATACACCAAAGGCTCAAATTCAGAGAGCTCATTCTCGAAAGCTCTTTCTAGCCTTGCATGCTGTTCTGCCAAACGTGTAATGAGTTTCTTTTTTTCTGCCTCAGATGCAAACCCAGGCAGTGCATCTTCTTGCCAAACTCCTTCAAGCCAATCTTCCTGAGCGATAGACTGAGGGCAGAGTAGCACAGCCGTTAAATAACCATCCAGCATTGACAGTGAAAAGATATGCTCATCCTTGCCTGTATCCTCAATCGGTTCAGGATAAAGGTTAAGTAGCATTTCATCGAGTTCATTGGCTTTTTTGAGATCAAAGCCAGCAGATTTAGCGGAAGCTTCATTTGGTGTGTTCATCGGTTAGTTATTATCCATCCTATATCAAGGTGACGCCCAGTATATCCAATCGCGTTAAGTTAGGCATCATGAAATACTACAAAACAGGTAATAAGTGGTATACAATCTTTTGGCATTTCATTTGAAACCTGTGAGTAATTTCGTTGATTAAATATATAAGACAGTGGTATCAAAAAAAATTTGACAGCAGTGAGCCTGCTGTTTTTGTTGTTGTGACCGTTATTGCAGTGTTGATCATCAATTTTTTTGGTGATCTATTGGCGCCTGTATTAGCAGGTATTGTGATTGCGTATTTATTAGAAGCCGTTGTGGCATTTTTATCTAAAATGTTAAAATTAAATCGCAATCTTGCTGTTTATATCGTGTTTCTGGCTTTTATTGCATTAGTTGTTGCTGCATTGCTCTTTGTATTACCAGCGCTTATGCACCAGGCAGGGCAGTTTATTCAAAACATCCCGCAGCAGATTAATAATTTGCATGCAAGCTTATTAGAGCTATCAAAAAAATATCCAACGATTATTACGCCTGAGCAAATTAAAGATGGGATTAGTACGATATCAAATATCAAATTCGATAAAATTGCAGGCATAGGTCAGTACTTAATTAAGTTTTCATTAGCATCACTTTCCAGCTTGTTTGCCTGGCTTGTCTATTTGTTCATTGTGCCCTTGTTGGCATTTTTCTTTTTAAAGGACAAAGCCCGCATTGGCAAGTGGTTTGTCAGTATGTTACCAAGAGAGCGCGGTGCGCTGGAAGAAGTATGGGCAGATGTTAAGCCTCAATTGGGTAATTATGTCAAAGGCAAAACAATTGAATGCTTAATAGTGACCGTCATAACCTATATCGGGTTTGTCGTTTTTGGACTAAATTATTCATTGCTGCTTGCCATTTTTGTTGGGCTTTCAGTATTCATCCCTTATGTTGGGATGGTCATTGTGACGATCCCTGTTGTACTTATTGGGATTGGTCAATTTGGCTTTAGCTCGGAGTTATTTTATATGCTCTTGGTGTATTTAATTATCCAGGCCTTAGATGGCAATTTACTGGTACCTTTATTGTATTCTGAAGCCTTAAGCTTACATCCTGTGGCAGTGATTGCTGCAGTGCTTATTTTTGGTGGGATTTGGGGTTTCTGGGGGTTGTTTTTTGCGATTCCACTGGCAGCACTTATTAACTCTGGGGTTAAAATGTGGACAAGACGCAATATTAATAATCGTGTGCCAAAGGAAGCATGATGATGGAAATAGACCTCCATGCAAAAATTAAGCGCCCACAAATCAACATTAAATTACGCACATTTCACCGTGAAGTACACAAAGTATTAATTGAAAATAAAGTAGACAGTTTCATCGCCAGCATTATTGCCAGACGGGTCGATGATCCTGAGTATGCGCTAAAGCTTGCCAGGCTTAAGCTTAATTTTCTTACCTCGCCACAGTTATTAAAAGATGCAACCAAAGCGGCTAAAAGGATTATACAAGCGCTTGAGAAGGGTGAAATCATAGGGCTAGAAACCGATCACGACTGCGATGGACAAACCTCGCATGCGGTCCTATATGAAGCACTCACTAAACTTTTTAATCATCCAGAAGACAGAATCCGTTCCTATATAGGGCATAGAATGGCAGAAGGCTACGGCTTATCTGAGGCATTAGCCAATAGAATTTTAGCGGATGAGATGCGCCCAGGTCTCATTATTACCGCAGATAACGGTTCGACTGATGAAACTCGCATCTTATTATTAAAATCCCAAGGGATTGACGTTATTGTACCTGATCATCATGCCATTCCCGAGGAAGGCGTGCCTAAGAGCGCTTATGCTGTTTTAAATCCCACGCAAAAGGACTGTGAATATGCTGACCCGTATATTGCTGGCTGCATGGTGGCATGGCTTTTGATGGCAGAGGTGAGAAGATTAATGATGCTGGAAAATAAAATACTCAATAGCCGTTATCAGTTGACGGATTTGCTTGATTTTGTAGCAGTTGGTACGGTTGCTGATTGCGTCTCCATGGCAAAAAGCATTAATAATCGTGTAGTCGCCTACTATGGCATGCAGAAAATTTCACGGTTATCACGCAGCTGCTGGCATAGTTTTAGTGATTACTTTCATCATAAAGTTGATAGTGAATTCTTAGGTTTTGTGATTGCTCCTTTATTAAATAGTGATGGACGGATGTCCGATGCGTTAAGTTCAGTGAGTTTTTTACTGAATGAGCAGCCTGAGAAAACAGGAGAGTGGGTAGAATTTTTGCAGCAGCAAAACCAAAAGCGCAAAGTCATTCAAAAAAAAATGACTGAAAAGGCGATGTTTGAGGCCTCAAAGCAATATCAACTACGACGATCTGGTATTTGTGTTTATCTGGATGATGGGCATGCGGGTGTTCATGGCATCTCCGCGAGTCGAATAAAAGACAGCTTTGGATTGCCAACAATCTTATTTTCTCCAAAGCAGGGGGAAACTGAAATGATCACAGGTTCAGCGCGTAGTATCGATGGTTTAAACATTAAACATATTTTGGATCAGATTGCACAAAGCAGTGATAACATCATCTTAAAATATGGTGGGCATACAGGCGCTGCAGGCTTGACTATTTACAAAGACAGATTTACTGAATTCTGTAATTTATTTGATCACTATTGTCAAGCTGAAATAGGCAATAATAGTATTCAAACAGGACCTGTTATTTATTGCGATGGTGAGTTGACACACGAAGAGTTGACCTTAAATCAAGTGGAAAAATTTGCCAAGCTTGAGCCTTTTGGTCGTGAGTTTGAAGCGCCTGTTTTTTCGAACCAGGCAGAAATTTTAACGCTAAAATGGGTGGGACAAGAGTCTCAGCATTTACAACTGATGCTGAACATTGAGGGGAAATTACTGAAAAGTATCTGGTTTTTTGCGAATGAATATCTGGTTGATAACACGCTTGTTGTGGGGGATAAAGTACAGGTTGCCTATCGGTTATCAAAGGAGCACTTTAATGGTGCAACCTATTTGAGTTTGAAGATCATTTATTTATCGCCCTTAGCTCGAATGGGTCGAAAGCCATGAGTAAAACTAATGCTATTGATGTCAAAAAGCTGTTTTTTGATGCAGGCTTATGCGTTCGTGATGCTCAGCTTACGATGATTGAAGCCGTTAAACAGGCGTTTATTCACCGTGAAAAAGTCGTGATCGAAGCCCCTACGGCGACGGGTAAGAGTTTTGCCTATTTACTAGGGGCATTGCTCGCCAATCAAGAAAGAATTGCACAAAATAAAGAGAAGCTCGCGATTGTCGTTTCAACAGCAACAGTTGCTTTGCAAGAGCAGCTGATCGATAAGGATCTGCCTTTTATTCATAAGTTGATGCAAGCGCATAAGATCGACTTTAGCTATCAAGTGGCAAAAGGGCGCTCACGCTATCTGTGTGTGCGGAAATTACATCATTTAAACACTACGGATGAAGAATTGCAGCAGGAAGCTGAAAGGCTTGATGCTAGTTTGCACAAAGACTGGGATGGTGATTTTGATTTACTGGAAAAACCCGTTTCTAAAGCGCTAATGAGTGAAATTTATAATACCAGTAGCGCTTGTTCGTTTGGTCGTTGTGAAGCTTATCATGAATGCCCATTTTTCAATGCTCGCCAGGGCTTACGTAAAGTCGATGTCATTGTGGTCAATCATAGTTTATTAATATCTCATTTGAGTCTGGGTGATGGCGCCATTTTGCCAAATTTTGAGGACAGCCTTTATATTATTGATGAGTGTCACCATTTGCCTGATAGAGCATTAAAATCGCTTTCTGGTTTTGCCTCGCTACTAGGATCGCACACTTGGATCAACGATGTGGATAAATTATTAAATGATTTACCAGGTCAGTTGACAGATCGGGTAATGCGTGAGAACTGGAAGGAAGTACGCAAAAACTTAATCGAGCAGCTTACCCAAATGCAGCAATTGGTTGATCCTATGTATGCTCAAGCGCAAAAAGAAGAAACCACTTGGCGTATCAAAAACTTAACAGATGAGATGTTGACGCTTGCCGCCGCCATTAAAAACTCTGCTGAATATTACCTGAATCAATGTGAAAAACTTAAGACAAAGCTTGAGGATTTTGTTGAGAAAAGTGATATTCACTCTGCTGAGGGTCTGGAAAAGCAGTTTACTCAAATCGGATTTCTATTGGAGCGTGCAAAAAACCTTTATAACGTGTGGTCCCTGATGATTAATCCCGCAACGATGCCGCCCATTGCCAAATGGGTTATCCCTCACGAGAAGAAGCTCAAGCAGGAAGAAATTCAAACGGATATGCTGGCAACCCATTTTCAGGATTATGATATTCATGCCTCACCGATTGAGGCAGCATCTTTGTTAAAGCAAGTATTTTGGCAACATCTACACTATGGTGTAGTGCTATGTTCAGCGACGGTGCGCTCCCTTGGGAAATTTGATCGATTTTTAAATGCCACAGCTCTTAAAAGCGAGGCAAAAACCCTGCTTTTACCATCCCTTTAAATTATGAAAAATCAAAGCTGATCATTGCCAATATGCAAAGTGAACCAACACAGCAGGAAAGGCATATCGAGGAAACTGCAAAACTACTGAATGAGGTGTATTTAAAAGATCTACATGAGGGTGCCCTGGTGCTGTTCACCAGTATTCATGCTATGGAAAAGGTCTATATGCGTTTAAATAAAGAGCTTAAAAAGATAACCCTCATTCAGGGGGATCGATCGAAACAGGCGATGATTGCCATACACAAAAAGCGCGTGGATGCGTTTAAACCCTCCGTCATTTTTGGTGTGGATAGTTTTTCAGAAGGGGTGGATTTACCTGGAGCGTACTTATCGCGCTTGATTATTCATAAACTACCATTTTCAGTTCCTATTAATCCCATCGATAAAACACGAGCAGAGTGGCTTGAGTCCATTAATCGCAAGCCATTTATGGACATTTCACTGCCACAGGCCTCATTGAAACTGACTCAAATGGTAGGGCGCCTGGTGCGCACAGAATCGAACGTCGGGGAGGTGATTATTCTTGATAAGCGTTTAAAAACAAAATTCTATGGCAGGGCACTGTTGGAAAATTTGCCAAGGTTTTCCCTGTAGGGGCGAAAAATGTTTCGCCCTTATATCCCTATTGAGAATTTAGGAAGGATAAATGAAACAAAATGAATTTACTGATCCTGGCATCTGGAACTATTGCTTAGATCATAGCAAACCAAACTCTGATTTATTACAAGCGCTTAAGCGTGAAACAAAAGAATGCGTACATGGAGCGCAAATGTTATCAGAAACAATGGTAACAAAACTTTTGCAGTTCTTTATCAAAGTACAACAACCCAAAATATGCGTTGACCTGGGAACGTATAGTGGATTGTCTGCCATCGCAATGGCAGAGGCAGCACCGCAAGATGCAAAAATTTTCACCATTGACAAAGAGCACCAAGCAGGGCATATGCTTGCTAGAGAATATATTAGCCAAAGTAGCGTTGGATATAAAATCACCATGCTTGTTAAAGAGGGCATAACAGCGATTAATGACTTGCCACAAGCGCTTGATTTTGTGTTTATTGATGCTGATAAAAAGCAGACCAAAGCTTATTTTGAATTACTTCTACCAAAGCTAAGTCTAAATGGCATCATCATCGTTGATGATGTGCTTTGGCGCGGTGAGGTATTAAACCCAAAGGACGCTCGTGCGCAAGCTTTGGATGAATTTAATCAATATATTTGTAGTCATTCTGAGGTGGATAATTTAATATTGCCAATCAGACACGGGCTCCATTTGATTACTAAAAAATAAATAGATCACATGAATACAAACCTCAATCATTTTATTGTGCAATCAATACAGATTGGTAGGGGAGAAACCTTTTTTGCCCCCACCATGCAACCTGTGGCTATATTTTTATTAGGCACAAATGGCTCGGGCAAAAGCTCATTGCGTGCATATTTAGATTTATCTAATATTCAAACGAATATCGACCCTGATGCACTAAGTCGCATTGCAAGGTTAAAGTGCAAAAATAATCCTTTGATATTTGCCTCAAAGCAGGCATTACAACTATATAAATTGGCACTAGAGAATGGTCTAAATATCTGCATGGAAAGCACTTTTTCTGGCAAGAGCATTTTGAGTCGTATCTTACGCACCAAACAACAAGGTTATCGTACGGTGTGTTATTTTATGGGTCTGGAAAATGTTGCATTAAATATTGAACGCGTTGCTGATCGAGTAAAAAAAGGTGGTCATGATATTGCCAAGCCCCTCATCCTTAAGCGTTATGACGAATCCATCAGCAAATTAACCAAGCACCAGACACTGTTTGATGAACTACATGTTATCGATAACAGTTTGGATTATTATCGTCTGCAGTTTTCGCGTTATCAGACTCAATGGATTCACTATGACGAAACACTGGCGTGGGCAGAAGAAATATATCAACAATTAATCAGGTAGAAAGCATAAAATTACTAAGAGGAGAAATACAGATGCGTTGGCCTGCAGAATGGGAAAAACATCAAGCAACATGGATTTGTTGGCCATGTCGCAGTGAAATATGGACAGATCAAGCTGAAATTGAATCTGTTTTTATCGAAATCATTAATCATATTAGTGAATTTGAAAATGTGAATTTATTGATTACTTCAGCACATATCTCCCGTGCCAAACGCGGGCTAAATAGTGCGATTAATTTCATAGAAATCGCTATTGACGATTCCTGGGCAAGAGATACCATGCCCCTGTTTGTTGAGGCTAACGCTCGCATTCAGGCAGTTGATTGGGACTTTAACTGTTGGGGAGAAAAATTTACCCCTTACGACAAAGATGCAAAACTGGGAAAAAATCTAGCCAGAAAATTTAATTGGAATCTAGTGCATCCAGGTATGGTGTTGGAAGGGGGGAGTGTTCATACGAATGGCAAAGGTCTATTTTTAACGACTAAAGAGTGTCTCTTAAATCCAAATCGCAATCCTAAATTAAACGTTGAAGCTATTGAAATGCAGCTAAAAAAGCATATGGGAATGGAAAAAATAATCTGGTTGCCTTATGGCGTTGCGGGAGATGTTGATACGGATGGGCATATAGATAATATCGCCTGCTTTGTCAGCGAAAACACCATTTGTATGCAGGTTTGCAATGATCCAAACGATGAAAATTATGCAAGAGTAAAGGCAAATAGAGAAACGTTGAGCAAGTGTGATCTACACATCATTGAAATACCTCAGCCTAAAGCCAGTTTTTATCAAAATGAGCGCTTGCCACTATCCTATTTGAATTTTTATTTTTGCAACAATGCCATTATTTTGCCGAAATTTGGTCAGAAAAAAGAAGATGAAAATGCCAGGAGGATTTTACAGGAGTTTTTTCCGATGCGTAAAATCGTCAGCATTAATATTATGCCACTGGTTATGGGAGGAGGTGGAATTCATTGTATTACTATGCAACAACCGATGGGAGTCGTTAAATGAGCAGTAAAAAAGTAACCGTTGCAGCGATTCAGATGTCTATGGCAGAGGAGTTCGCTGCAAATATAGAAAAAGCATCAGGGCTGGTAGAACAAGCCGCATCACAAGGTGCGAATATCATCTTATTACCTGAGCTATTTAAAAGTCATTATTTTTGCAAAAATCATAATCCTAAATATTTTTCATGGGCAGAGTCGTTGGAAGATTCCTCACTGGTGAGGCATTTTGCGCAGTTAGCCCAAAAATTTCAAGTTGTCTTGCCTGTTAGCTTTTTTGAAAAGAAGGGAAATACGTTTTTTAATTCACTAGCAATTGCTGATGCAGATGGAAAAATACTTGGTGTATACAGGAAATCACATATTCCAGATGGATTCGCTTACTCTGAAAAGTACTACTTTTCTCCTGGCAAATCAGGATTTAAAGTTTGGAAAACTAAATATGCTGCCATTGGCTGTGGTATTTGCTGGGATCAATGGTTTCCTGAGACCGCACGCTGCATGGTGCTGGATGGTGCTGAACTGTTATTTTATCCCACGGCCATAGGTTCAGAACCTCAAGCGCCTGACATAGATAGCCAAGCCCATTGGCAAGTGACTATGCAAGGGCATTCAGGAGCTAATATGGTGCCTCTTATTGCGGCTAATCGCCATGGTTATGAAGCGCAAGATGAGGTCAGCATGACATTCTATGGCAGCTCGTTTATTACGGATAACCAGGGACAAGTCATTAAAAAGGCAGATCGTCATGGCGACTCCATTTTAATCGAGAGTTTTGATCTAAATGCCTATCAAGAGCAAAGAAATGCCTGGGGAATGTTTAGAGACAGAAGACCTGAGTTATATGCTCGCATTACAGATGAAGCATAGCGAGTTCGTTGATAAACAATGATAAACAATAAATAATGTCATTGTTTTAGCAAATGAGCGCCAGAAGCCTCTGGCAAGGGCTGTTATTATCTGTAAATCAATACACCGTATGCAATTTAACATAATATATATTATGCGAATTATAAATACTGTCACCTCAATACCTCTCTTGAACGTTGCTTACCTTCCACAACTTAAGCACTTAACTAAACATAACATCATTTGGGCGATGATTAATGTGTATCGACCTGCACGATTGCAGAAGCTCCAACACGCAGTTGTGGAACCTTATGAGTTTCATTTTGATCGAGTAAGATTTTTACAGGGAAACGCTGCACGACTTTAACCCAATTGCCAGAGGCATTTTCAGGTGGTAACAGTGAAAAAATACTGCCACTTCCTTCGCTAATACTTTGAATGGTCCCACGTAAGGTTATATCTGGATACATATCAAGTATAACCGTTGTCTTTTGCCCCACTTGCATACGAGACATTTGTGTTTCTTTGAAATTAGCATCTAGCCAATAGTGCTCATTACTAATCAAAACAAACAGGTTTTGATTTTGCGTAATTAGAGAACCTGGACGCAGGGTTAAGTTGGTAACAAAGCCTGAAGCTGGAGCGTAAATCTTAGTATAGTTTAGGTTTAGTGCCGCCGTTGAAACGCCTGCTTTAGCCGCTGAAATTTTAGATTGCTGTAAAATTAACTGCTTTTCCTGCTGAGCAATACTTGCTAAGGCAGCATTCACATTGGCATTTTCTACTTCCAGATTTCCTTTAGCTTCATCAGCATCCTCCTCAGATACCATGCCCTGAGCAGCGAGCTTAGCAATGCGAGCTTCTTTTTGTTCAGCGACAAACTTTTGGGCTTGCGCTTGCCTTAGCTTGGCTTCCTCTAAGTTTATAGAGTCCTTAATGGCAGCGATTTCCTGTTCGGCTAAAGTTAGATCTGCCTTTGCTTTTTCCAGTGCGTATTCAAAGCTCTGAGGTTCAATGGTAAATAGTAGCTGATTTTTTGTCACCTCCTGGTTATTACTGACATATAACTGATCCAGTTTGCCTGTAACTTGTGCTGACACTTGAATTGTGTTTGCATTTACATAAGCATCTTCGGTTGAAGGATAAATTTCAGTGTATTTAACATAACCATAAAAACCAGATATACACAACAGCACGATGACCAACAATATCAGGTACTTTATCCATGCCTTGTTTTGTGGTGTTTTATCAGTCTCTTTTTGCTCTTTTTGAATCATATTCAGCGCACCACCTGAGGTTTCAACCTTATCTTTACTCATCTTCTTCTATCACCATTAAATTTACAAATCATAACCCAACGATTTTAAGACTCGATCATCATCTGACCACCCTTCTTTGACCTTGACCCATAATTGGAGAAAAACCTTTTTACCGAGCATAAATTCCATATCATGCCGTGCTTCACTGCCAATTTTTTTAAGTTTTTGTCCTTTCTCTCCAATTACCATCGCTTTTTGTCCTGAACGCTCTACTAGAATGGTGGCATAAACATCCATAATCTGTTTGTTTTCGTCTAATTTACATTTATTGATCTCGACCGTAAGCTGATAAGGGACTTCCTGACCTAAAGTGCGCATGAGTTTTTCACGGATAATTTCGGCCATCATAAAGCGTTCTGAGCGGTCAGTAATCTGATCTTCCGCATAGAAAAAATGCTCGCTTTGTGGCAAACAGGTTTCAATTTTTGCCTCAAGTTCATTGATAAGGTGCCCTTGTTTTGCAGACACCATAAAAGTCGCAGCAAAATCATGTTTCTGTGTTATCTCACGCTCAAACGCCATTGCAGCATGGCGATCATTTAACTGATCCACCTTGTTAATCACTAAAATAACAGGCACCTTGACCGATCCAAGCTTTTGCAAAATCCAATCCTCTGCCGTTGTCCACTTACCTACCTCAACTACAAATAAAATCACATCCACATCATTAATCACGCTGCTTGCTTGCTTGTTCATCATGCGATTAATTGCCCTAGGCTCATCTTGATGAAGTCCTGGCGTATCAACATAGATAAACTGAGTGTCTTTTATGGTTTTAATGCCAGTGATTTGATGGCGCGTTGTCTGTGGTTTCCTGCTAGTGATGCTGACCTTATACTTTAAGATATGGTTCAGTAAAGTCGATTTTCCTACATTAGGTCGTCCAATAATGGCAACATAGCCACATTTTTTCATGCTGTTTGTCTTATTATTGTCTTAGATTTGCCGTCATTGTAATTATGACAATGCTTATTGTCGAATAAAATGCACTGTGGTGTTGAAAACTCGAATGATGATAACCATGGGTTTTGCTGACGTATGACTTTTATGAGTGCTGTATCCATAACCTTACTTAAAATTTGGTTTACCGAATTTAAGTAAGGTTATACTTTACATTCGAACCATAGAGCATAATCCTGAACGTCGATCATTTATTAAAGTATTCATTGGTATAAAAGTATAAGCCTATTTTCATTTGCCAGGCGGTAATATTTTCAAGGAGTAATGGTACTATCCAATTTCACAACCCTGTCAACACCATTTAACAAGCCCCTATTATGTGTAATCAAGATAACCGTTTTGCCTTTCATTACTAATTGCAGATTATGTATTACCTTCTGTTCGATAATTTTATCTAAACCTTCGGTTGGTTCATCTAATATCAGAATGGGCGCTTTTGATAATATGGCTCTTGCTAGTGACAAGCGCTTTTGCTGTCCTTTAGAAAGGCATTTCCCATACTCCCCTGTCCAACTATCCAGTTTATCAGGCAATGCTTCAACAAATCTTTTTAATTCAACCACCTCCAGTGCATGCCATAACCCTTCGTCCGAGGCATCGCTATCTGCAATGCGTAAATTATCACGAATGCTGCCATTAAAAATATGCGCATGCTGGCTGATGATCGTCATCTGCTGACGCAATTGTGCCTCAGATAATTGTGCAATATCAATGCCACCAATGCGAATTACCCCTTCTTGAGGCTGATAAAATCGCGCTAGCAGCGATATAATGGTCGATTTTCCACACCCCGTTGGTCCAATGATGGCTATTTTCTCATTAGGACAGATCGATAAGTTAAAATTGCTATAGACGTTATGCCGATTAGGATAATGAAAACTCAAGGATTCAAATGCCACGCCATTATCCAGAGGGACATTTACACGACTATCCTGAGCAAAAACAATCTCTGACTGTCGATTAATAATGCTTAATAAACGCTTTGCCGAAGCGATGGTTCGACCTAAATACTGGTAGGCTACAGGTAAAGGCATGATGGCTTCAAATAACCCCATTATTCCTAAAGCAACCAGCGCGATAAATGCCCCATTTAAAAGCCCTTGATGGACAAGTAAAGCACTTATCCATACGCCACACCATAAAGTCATTCCTAGCAGTAAAGTCATGAAGCCTGCATTAATACCTGTGTAACGACTCATTTTTTCCTGTGTGTTTATCAGTTGCCTGTTTTGTGTACTAATCAATTGAGCATGCTTTTTCTCAGCGCCAAAAACCTTAAGCTCAGCAAGATATTGAATATGTTCAGTAATACTGGTTTTTAATTTTGCGCTATCTTCGGCTAGTGCTTTGGCCGTCTTTGCAGCTAGCTTACCTCCAATCACAGGAATACAAAATCCCGCAATAAACGCAAATCCCGTTGTAATTAGCGCTAATGTGATATTTAAAAAACTAAAAAAAATACCAATAGCCAGAATCGCCAAAAACAATACACAGCTTGGCGATATAACTCGAATGTACAGATTATCCAAGCTGTTGACGTCATTAACCAAGCGATTAAGCAAATCCCCACTCTTATGTTGCGCAAGATGCGTGGGAGCCAAGGGAGTCAATTTGTTGTACACCCACACCCGAATATCCGTGAGGAGCTTAAAAGTTGCTTCATGCGTCACAACACGTTCACCATAGCGTGTTAAAATGCGCATGAGTGAAAAGCTACGCACTCCAGCAGAGGGGTAAAAGTAGTTAAATTGACTCGCGATAGCGTAACTTGAAATGGCAATAAAGCCTGTTGCTGAAATAAACCAGCCCGACAAGGACAATAAACCAATACTGGCTAAAATGGTAAGAAAAGCTAGAAATGTGCCAATAAACATCCACCTTGCCTGCTGCCTAAACAGATTCAAAAAAGGAATTAATGCACGCATGCTATCTCCCTCTCACCTGCAAACTGGTAAGCATAAAGCTCACAAAAATAACTGGATTTATCTTTCATTAAAGAATCCAATGTTCCCTGCTGAATAATTTTACCTTCATCCATCACAATGACGTGATCGATCTGTACCAAAAACTGAAGGCGATGCGTTAGCATAACAACCGTCTTATCCTGCCAGTTTTGCATAAGACTTTGCATGATTAATCGCTCATTTTCCTGATCTAAACTTGCGGTAGGCTCATCTAAAAGCAATAACTCACTGGGTTTAAGATAGGCTCTTGCCAATGCCAAGCGTTGCGCTTGACCGCCAGATAACCCGATGTATTGCTCGCCAATTTCTGTTGAAAGATTCTCTGGAAAACCTGCTATTTCTTGATCTAGTCGCGCTGATTTTAAAGCTTCCCATAGCATTTCATCCGTGGCATCTGAATTTGCCAACTGAAGATTATAACGAATACTTCCTTTAAAGAGTCCTGGATGTTGACCCAACCAGCTAATTTCATTAAGCCACGACTTTTCCGTTAAGGCATTAAGCGGGACATCACCATTCACCATAATCTCGTTATTCTCAGCATAAATAAATTTCATCAATAGATTTAATAAGGTGGTTTTGCCCGCGCCACTGGCACCTACGATGGCTATTTTCTGCCCTTTTTTAATGGTAAAAGAAATGTCTTCAAGCGCCCTTTTAGTCCTTCCGCTGTAGCAGTAATTGAGGTGTTTAAAGGCGATTGAATGTATTTCACCAATTCTATAAGGAGCTTGTACTGTCAGCTTTTCAGCTTGTTGAAATGGCGATAGAGAAAATATTTTTTTAAGCTCCAAGGCAGCACCCATAGCTTCAGTTTTGGCATGATAGTGTGTGCTTAACTCTCTTAATGGAAGAAAAAACTCAGGAGCCAAAAGAAGAATAAACAGCCCACCTTGAAGTGTCATATTATCCAAAGCCCACCAGACACTATGTGTATTAGCACTATTGATAAACCCCATACCCAGATAAATAGCCACTAAGGCAATAGAGGCGGCTGAAAACACTTCAAGGACTGCTGATGATAAAAAGGCAATACGAAGCACCCTCATCGTTTTAATTCGATAATCATCGGAATAAGCGAAAATGGTTGTGGCATGTGTTGAAGCACGGTCAAAAAGGCGCAAGGTTGTCAACCCATGTAAGCTATCTAAAAAAGCCCCATTCATTCGAGCCAGGGCCTGAAAATGTTTCTGGTTTTCGCCCTCAGCACCCCACCCTACCAGCATCATAAACAAGGGAATTAATGGTGCGCAAATGAGTAAAATAACACCACAGATGATACTTTGAGGAAAAATAAACACGAGAATTGCCAAAGGCATCAGTCCTGCTAAAGTGATTTGCGGGAGAAAATACATCAAAAAATTATTTAAACCCTCCACCTGTTCCATAGCTGAGCTGATTAGCTGACCACTATTAACCTCACTAGCCTTGATTGGTCCTAGCGCATTTATATGTGTAATCACGTCTTCTCTTAGTTGCGCTTTGACTCTAGCAGCTGCTTTGAAGCTCACCACTTCCCTAAACCAGGCAAGCCCTGAGCGCAGAAACACGATCATAATGATCCCAATAAAATAACTCATGAGTTGATAGGGAGATAATTTCTCAATATATGCCGCATAACAAATGTGTGCTAATAGGTATAATTGAGCAATTAATAGTAAACCACTGATAAAACTAACCAGAATCGTTAGTTGAATCCATCGTTTTGCAGGATAAGTTCGTGCTTTTAGCCATAAGCGCGCCGCCTTTCTTTCAGTAGCAGTATTTGATGACATATGGGAGTTCAATAGACACAAAACAGTGGCGGTATTATAGCAATATCATGCTTGGATGTAAGTGAATATGCACAATAAGCACATTAATCAACAACAAATTGATCCAAATCAACATTCTTATGAGGTTAATTTATCTACATAAAGAGAGACAAAGAAAAAATTAAGCAGCAAATTGATAAATTAGCAACTTTTTGACATTTTGCACTGGCTATCTGCCCACGCTTTTTATAAAGTATTGCTGGTAAATAAGCGTTAGGTATAACGCCATGTTCAACTTTTTTAGGTCGAAGCTGTGTGGTAGATATTGCATAGCATAAGGAAAAGCTTTAGTTTTTAATTTGCACAAAAAAACAGGAAGCCGCGCCTTATGCTATTAGAAGACTT